>Ga0099824_1000742_pt1 | contig 41941 bp, 17 predicted proteins | sample SiratrowhiteBW_FD_76837 | JGI IMG/M metagenome (GOLD analysis project Ga0099824, IMG submission 76837) | Root nodule microbial communities of legume samples collected from California, USA - Siratro white BW | ecosystem: Host-associated > Plants > Roots > Nodule | place: USA: California... | reverse complement strand
TTTTTTCACAAATAAGGCTTTTACCTTCTCTTTTCTCTCTTTTTTTTTTCTTTATTTTTTTCGTTATTACTTTTTTTTTCTTTTTTCTTGTTCTCTCTCATAGTCTACCCACTTATTTTTTCTCTCTCATCAATACTGAGTTCATTGTCACCACTCAACCCAACTTCTTTCTCGCTTTTAATGATAATAACCTTACACTGCTCCTTGAAATTGACCTAGTTGTTTGTAGAGAATGATCCACTTGGTTGGTCTGCTACTTATTTGGCTAATTGACTCATCGGAACCTCCAAATTTTTTATAGACACTTCCTTATTCTTTTGATTTTGTAAGACAGTTGGTACAAAGTATCTTCCAACTTAGTTGTTCTTTCATGACACTATGAGTTTTGTTGTTGGTGCAATCTATTACTTAATGTTCCATGTTCTTGTCTTTTACCATAATTAACATTATTTTGTCTCCATCCTTGGTTGTAAAAATTTGGATAAGAGTTGTTAGAGAATTGTGACTTCCCTTGATTTTTAATATAATTCACCTTTTCACTTTGAGAACTATAGGCAATGGACAATAACCAATAAAGTGGTCGCCTCCACAAAAATCACACCTCATCACCTGCTAGAAAATAATTGGCCTGCATGACCTGTAATTGTTAAGGAAGCTTTGACATCTGCTGAGTGAGAATGTCTTTTGTTGGGATAGAAGTTTATGTTGAGCTAGGAGACATTTGCTGAGTGAGAATGTCTTTTGTTGGGATAGAAGTTTATGTTGAGTTAGGAGGGCATCTTGAGAATTTAACTCTAACGCTCCTCTATTTGTGTCCTTCCATGTGACTTCTCAAATCAGTAGAAGTTACAAACTCTAATGATGGTTGCTTCCTTTGCAGTCTTGAATAAAAGTGAGTCACTAAAAGAAGTATCCAAAATCATCTTTCCCTATAATTAAAGTCCATTTCAAAATATATGCACCTGTATCTCCTCTTGAACCCATGGTTAAGGTATTTCTTTAACAAAACTTTATATCTTTCTCATACTTTACTCAATGCTTCATCAATCCCTTGCACAAAAATGATTATGGCTACTCTCGCCTTAGTATTTTTAGAAGGTGGAAAAAAAGTTTCTACATAATTATTAATATCCATTCTGCTTTAAAAATATTTCATCTTTTAAGACCAAGTTTATTTATTTTTACTTATTTAAGTAAATTATTGACATTTATTTTCTAATATCAAATATTAGTTTGTATATATGTTTTCCATTTTAACTAAAAAAATTCTATAACAATTTAGATTTCACTTAAAAACAAGTATCTATTTTCTATAGAAGATTTTTTTCCCATATATTAGTATAAAGTTCATACGGCATTTTTTGTCAATTTTATTCTATTTTTCTAGAAGTACCTAGGTTTTTGAATTAATTTACACTTTAATAACAAGTATATATTTATTTTGAAGTAGAAATAAAAAATATAAAAAAACTTTCAAATTATTTATGAAAAACAAAAAATAGTATATATTTTTTTTATTTGAACACTTAAAATAACACTTGAAAATGAAACCGAAATATTATATAAATTTTTATTTTAAAACTATTATAACGTATTATATTATATTCTTATTCACATTATCCTTAACGTTAGAAAGCTAGGAGGTGTGTCAATGGCGTGAAGTGAGAGCTGAGAGTGAGGATGAACTGGCAGTTATTTGTTAAAACATAGGACAGGACAGGTCTGACTTACGTATGCCACGTCCGTGCACCTTAGCCTCTGTCTCTCTGGTTTTTTCAATTTCAGTTTTTTGCAATGCTATTACTATTACCACCTCAGTTCGCTTCGCAAACGCGCTTGCCTTTTCCCTCCACACCCAAACTCAAGCTTGTGTCTGAAACTGATGTCTTCCCTTCATTTCTTCCTAAAGAAGTCCAAAGAATCAAAGACCCTTTTGCCAGAAGTCTTGCTAACCGGATTCAGAGGCTTCCCGTTTCTGTAAATTCTGCATTTTTATCAAATCCACCTTCAATTTATTTACTTGCTTAGTTGCTGACTTATGTTCTGTATTTGTATTCCTTTTCGTATTCATATGCTTGTAGTCTAATGCATTATGCTAACATGTTGAGATATCCAGTAATGAAATTGAACCAGGTGTGTTTGGATTGATGGAATAATTTGGAATTTTGGAACTTATGTCCCTTTCATTCTAGTACCTCTATTTTCTCCTACTATTGGGAGTTTATGCCATGAAACCAACTTCTTTGTTTACTAATCTCCTTATCATACGCTGTTCACTTCCCAATCAATGGAAACTTTCCTTCATTTCATTATAAAATATCCAATAATAAATGGTATGCCAATTTTGTTTCACTTGCCATTCTTGAGCTTGTTCTCTTGAGAAAATTGCTCAATATTTACTTTTGCTCATTACTTATTCCATATGACACAATCAGGTTAGGTTCTCGGAAGATCCTATCATGAGTAGTTGTGTGAAGCCGATGATGCAGAACAAGGAAAATCCAGTTGTCCTACTTCATGGCTTTGACAGGTGCTCAAAACAAGTGACAGAATGTGTACATTTTTATGCTCAAGTTACATTTGGATTTCATTTCACTCTTCTCATTGTTCAGCTCATGTTTAGAATGGAGATACACATATCCGTTGCTTGAGGAAGCTGGTTGTGAGACATGGGCAGTTGACATTCTTGGTTGGGGTTTCTCTGATCTAGGTTTGCTTTTTTACTTCTCCTATGTTATGGTCATTCCTTTCTTTCATTTTAATGATGGGGTTTCTCTTTTTCTTCTTATATCCATCAGAAAAACTTCCTTCTTGTGATGTGGTATCAAAGCGTGATCACTTTTATCAGGTAGTTAGGTGATAATTAATGCGCATATCTTGGATCCTGGGCTTTGTAATGATATTTGTTTACAGCTTTGTTGGCATTGTGGCCATTATAAAGTTATACATAACTCTAGAAAGTACATCTATTAAATTGTTACCCTTTAATTTTCAGACTTTATGAATTGAAGTAAGAAATCATTTATAGTGTAGGCTTTGACTTTCAAATTGACAAATTCCTTTGCACCTCTGATGTTTTACTTCCTATTGTCTCATTGTGTTGCGGGTGAATTGGATTTATCTACCAGTTTTGGAAGTCCCACATCAAAAAGGCAATGATATTGGTTGGTCCAAGCCTTGGCTCTGCAGTTGCCATTGATTTTGCAGTCAATTATCCAGAAGCTGTATGTGCTATCCAACTTTTGAATTTTGAACATTTGACAAATTTTGAGAATTTGTTTTTACTAAAAGGAAATTCTATCAAGTAATTCTGTTGCGATCTAGTAATTTGTTTGAAGTTCATTTTTTCAGGTGGAAAAGCTTGTTTTGATTGATGCAAGTGTGTATGCCGAAGGAACAGGAGACCTAGCAACCTTACCTAGAGCAGCAGCCTATGCTGGGGTGAGTATATCTCCAACTTAGCACTAACTATTATCCAGAAAATCATGTCTCTATCTATATCAGCTGGATAAATACATGTGTTTATTCAATTATCTAGCATATTGTTTCATATCCTGTTTATAGAATATTTTTTTTTTTAAAATTGATCTTACCCTGCTAAAATGAAATTCAATATACTTTGTTATTCATTTTAATTTTGGTTCTACATATACCTTCAAATAACCATATCATTTCTTAGTTGGCATTTTGTTTTAGGAAATGACATATCTCTTTGTTAGGTATCAGTTACTCTTGTTCGGCCATCTTGTTAGTCAATATAAGAATTGAGCTTGGATGGCTCATGGCCTCTTGGAACTAGCCATTACTTATTTTGATCCAAATAATAAAGAGCAGCTGAATTAATTCTTAAATATATGAATGGCAGCATGAGATTGTTAATTCTTAAATGGTGCAAGTTGTGCTCACCATTGACACTATTTTGAATCAGGCATATGTATTGAAGAGCATTCCAATACGCGTATATGCTAACTATTTGAGCTTCACAAACTTGTCTTTCAGTACCAGCCTCGATTGGACTAATGTGAGTTGCTAGATCTTAACAATATAACTTTCTTTAGATAATGTGGTTTACATATGTTTGCATTTATTTTCAATTTCATTATGCACCATAAATATATCAAACATATTTATTTCAAGAAAACAAGTAGTTTAAGATTAACCTAATTTTTAATTTTACTATTTCAAAATTAGGTTTGGAGGTTTTATCAAAACGTTTGAGTTCTAGAGTCTACAAAAGCAGTACAACTAAATTTCTGTGGAAAACAATGGTTACTTTTCTAGTTTTGTCTTTTGTTCATTGCGTATCATTGATTTCTAGTTCTATTTGTAACCACAAAACAATATCAGTATGAGTTTCTAAACATTTTAATTCCAAATAGCTAATTAGAATGGATTTATTGTATTCAATTCAAACTAGAGTCACGAGTTAAATCTAAAAGAAACAACCACATAGACCTAAATTTAATTCATCGATGTAATTGAAATTGTTTAACCTAACAAATCCAATTAGTATAAAAGAAATGGAAATATTAACATTAAAACTAAATCTTAATCAACGAACCAAGAATTAAATCAGAAAATTAACCTAGAAAATTACAAAGTCATAACAAAAGCAATAAAGTGCAGAAAATTAAATTGCATTTCTATAAAACAGAGAGTAGAGAACAATGAACCAAAATGTTTGTCTTCATCTACCTAGATTAAGAAATTCAATCAAAACCAGTAAAAATAGACACAATTAAGAATATTTATGACAACATTATTTTAAGACTTATTTACCAAAACTAATCTAATGATGAAATCTTAAGCACTAAAAATATGGTAAACAATGCGAACTGCTAAACTAAAAGTGTGTACAAAAATGTGTTCACAACATCAAAAGATTAAGCATATTATAGTTCGTAGGATAGCCAGAGTCCATACATAATATATTTGTTATAAAATTGTTAGGAGTATTATATATGTTGCAGAATGAAGTTGTATAACATGGTCGTATAATCTTAAACAGGTGGGTCGCTTGCATTGTTTATTGCCATGGTGGGAGGATGCTACAGTTAATTTTATGACTAGTGGTGGTTACAATGTTGTCTCCCAGATAAAAAAGGTATTTTCAGCCAGGGTTGATTATCAGATTTTTGGTATCATCATCAAACTGTTCTTACATTATTTGTTATAAAATCATCAATAATTCTTTCTTAATCAAGATTTAAAAAATTATTTTAATAGAAATTAGAGAAAGACTACTTAATCTATTTTGTGACATAGTGCCCACCTTTGATGATGGAAGGAGAATTAGCAACACCAATATTTGGAGTTTCACCAATATTTGGAGTTTCAGAGTTCAGAGTTCAATTTGGATTATTCCAACAAAATTGAAGAAACAATTCTGAATAGTGGAGGGTAAAGGGAAAGTTAAAGAGATATAAAGGAGAGAATAGAGAGAAAGATCGAAACTTTAAAGGTTTGAATCTTTTAAGGCATATGGACTATAAGTACCCTTTTAACATGCATGAATACTTTGAATAATATGCCTATGAAGCATACACATTTTGATAATTCCATGAAGTGCTGTATTCCTTTGACATATTTTCTGATTAAAAATTCACTGTTTTTTTTTATCAATCCCTAGCCATATGATAAATGGCATTTTTATGTCTAAAACTTCATCAATATTTGGTTCAACATTAAATCTTTTGCCTCCAGATTGAATCATTTTACCGTCTTTACATTTTGTTCTTCCCAAGTTTCAAAGGGCTTATCCTTTTAAGGTGTAGATGGCTAAAGTTTCAATTTTTAACTACAGGTCTTTATGTTATTAGGAGCAGGCTTATCGTCAATTTTTTCATTCACATTTTTTTCAGTAATTTTTTTTAAAAATTCATGTTCTTTTTCGAGAGTGTGGATTGAAGTGTCACATGCACTAGATCTCTTGCAAGGTTGTTGGCAATTGTCAGCTTTTTTATTCTCTGTTATTGATGGTCGATGCAATTTGAACTCTCGTGTTTGGTAACTCTTATTCCTTTGTATTAGGGTCTAACTACGAATATGAAATCTCACACAGGGTAAACAAAGAACAAGTTGACCAAGACACAGTTAAGAAACACAAATTGAATGCTTTAAGGCTGAGTTGAATGCTTTATTAAATTTTTGTTTAGTTGGTGAAAGATGTCTCAAGTATTTTATTCCATATCATATTCTCTACACTTTGTTTTAATTTTTTTACTATCTTGGATTGGTTCAAATTAATCTTACGCCTTGGAGATGAAAATAGGGTTCTAATTCAGTAACAAAATAATACGTAAAGGGTTTTCATGTATACACATTAAAAAAAAGTAAATTTATAACAAAATATCAAAAGTAACCTTTTTTTTTTAAATTTTGAAGTAATAAGAACTTTATATGTTAACAAATTTTAATTTTAACACCACAATAGTTTAAAAAAACGTAATTATCTTAAAAGATAATAACATTTTAGTTCCAAAGTGTAACATCAAAGAGATTTTGAATCTAATAAATCACAAGTCAATTGATACCAGTGATTTCACACCACCTTTAATCCATAACTTAGACAAAGGGTCTGTGATTATTTTTATATATTGCTTATTTTACTCATTTCTGACATTGTTGGTGAGATTTTCCAACTGTAGACTTGATTTCTTCACCAATTCAAAAATTATAAGAGAGTAATTTTCTTCTCTAAACCAGTATACTTTGATACTGAATTTGTTTAACAGGTAAAGCAGAAAACTCTAATCATTTGGGGGGAGAATGACCGCATAATCAGCAATAAGCTTGCTGTGGTAAGTTGGTACACAGCACATTCCACTTTTCTATAGAACACGAAAAATATTGTAGGAGATTATATTTCCTACCAATGATTGAAGTTAACTTGCGAAGTTTTACTCTTTCAGCGACTGCATTGTGAATTACCTGATGCCATTATACGCCAAATACCCGATTGTGGTCACCTTCCTCACGTTGAAAGACCAGATTCTGTTGTCAAATTGATTGTTGAATTTGTTCAGAGCGAGACCAAGACATCAAATCAATGTGTTTCACCTTTGTGACAAGGAAGCATAGTTGGGTTGGACACTTCAAATATTTCTTGTTGCATTTTTTATTTTTCTCAGCTCTACTCCAATACAAAGTAGAAACAAAAAATAGATATACCATAGCATTTTGTTATGTCTTCAATTGTTCATGCTCACTTTTAAAACATCAATTCTCGCTTGTTTTAAGACTTTTTATTATGGTAATATTGTACCAATTATATTCATTGTATCACGGCCATTGTATTATGTTGCAGTGGAATTCTTTTGAATGTTCAGTAGTTTTACTCGTTGACCCAAAGCACCAAACTGAGGCATATTTAAGATTATCTACTTCTAATGCTAATTCAAATTTGTTTGTGTTTCCGTGTTGAAAATGACATTCCAATTTTTTATGTCATTAATTTGGACCCAAAGAACCCTTGAAAGCAATAGATCGTTGAAAATGTTTGTGACGGTGGCAACTGGCAACATGATTATTGATTGGTGAGATAGCAAAATACACAAATTGCTGTGACTCAGGCTCTTCTTCTCTATATTTAGTTCAATGATTCTCTTGCTAGGGTGTTAAACAAATAGTTACATAGCCTCAAACAGGTTGGAAATTCCAAAGCATCATTGTATAGATAAATTAGTTCCAACCTCTATATATTGGTGGAATCGGGTACAGCATCTGGAGGGGAAAAAAACCATGTCACTGTTTGAATAATATTTTTTAGAAAATAGTATATGAACTCGGTATAAAAAGATTTTTACAGACACATATATTTAATCACTTGAGTCAAGGAATACTTTGAAATAACATTTTATTATTTCAGTTGTAATTAACAGAAGAAAAAAAATGCCGTTGGAAAGCATGTGCTATTTTTTATTTGCGATTTGTCGGCTATGCATTGGCATGATGCGAGACAAATTTATTCTAAGTTGTTGTTATTGACTTTTAGAAGCAATTACGTCCGAGGAAAAGTTGTTCCACGACATGAATGAAACGCCACAGAGGAGAGAGAAGGGACTAGAAATTTCAGAAAATTCACAAGTGACATCGTATTATTGATGCAGGGACATTTGAACCACCTTTGCTTTTTCTATATTATATGCACTGGTTGGTCTGTTGGGAACTAGAATTTTCAACACCCCTTTAGCCTCATAATAAAGTACAAAAAGTACCATCCCACGGCTCCTAATTTTACACCGATTAGTATCAAAATCTAAAAGTTAAGGTGATACTAGTAAAACGGAGAAAAAAAATACCTCAGAAAATAACATTGAAAATCATCTTAAAGGACATATTGTAAGGTCCTAAATAGTTAAAATGAATGAACAATGGAAGCAGTAAACAATTGAAAAAGGTTAAAATGCGAGTGACAGAGACGTAGAGTAGCCAGCTAACATGAAATTGAGTGATGAATAGAATAATAGATTATAAAAATGGGGGTAGCCGGATTCCATTAAATTAAAAAAATAGTGTCTGTCATAGTCTTAGATGTACAAATGGAGAAAAGCCAAGTGCTACTTCCAACCCCTCAATTGTAATCATAATCATTATATATAACCACTAAACAAAGGAACCAAATTCCTACTCTTTTATCTGTTGCAAGGAAAAAAACAAAAAACGGGTTTGCTAGAATTGCTTGTGGATGATTCCAAGAAGTAAAATTACATGAAAACCTCACAAGCTTTCCAGTGCTGGCACTGTACCTTTAGGCTACACCCTGATTGCTAACCATATGGTTGGCACAAAGAGCAATAGCAACTCATAGTTGGTGCCTCCCAAATTAGCTCCATTGCCATTGAAACCAGGTGTAGATGTTGGACTTAATCCAAATGTGGGAGTACCAGGGGTTATGCTTGTGCCTGGAGTTGTACCTGCTGATGGGGTTGTACCAGGTGGTGATCCAGCTGATGGTGTTGTTCCTGCATTGCTACAAGAGAGCCAAAATAAAAGGAGCATCAGAAACCCATTTCATTTTATTATAAAATAAGGCCTTTAATTAAATATCATACATAAGTTCAGTCCTAGGAAATGTTTGTGAAACATCTAAATTATGCCGGCTTATATTTCAACAGGATGAGCAAGGGTGACATTGTTATTTGCTACTCATAAGATAACTTTTCTGCAAGAATGTAATTCAGAATTTCTGCTTCATGGAGGTGAGTACATGAATCCAAAAAAGGGGATTTTAGCTTATGTATAAAACAAACTAGTTTCAGAGTCATATTGCCGGTTTTGAAATTAAAACAAATGAATCCCAGTTTTTCAAAATGCCTTTTGGATGCCAAGTGAAAATTAGATGTGAATAAAATAGGGTATATTGCTAAAATTATCCAATGCCACCAATCACATCAAACACAAAAAATGGAAACTAGAAAAAGACTTAAAAGGAATACAATAACTGGGTTAAAGGTTCACATTTACATCTCTGTTCAAGAAAAACGATTTATTAGAGGATGGAAGAGCCAAATAGTCACCCATAAAATGCCTACTAGAAAGGATTTTTCCTAAAGATTGGCTCAAAATTCCTTGAATTTTCAAAGAACTTATCCCATTAAATGGATGCATGACAGATAAAGCAATAAGAAATCAAATAAGACCCGTAATAATCAAGAAACATACCTAGGACTTGAGGGGTAGACACATCCAGATGATGTAGCTACAGAAAAAATACACAAGAATGAGAAGGTAATTAATAAAAGTGAAAATCTAGAACATGCAGCCAAATATAGATGCACTTGGAAGTACACTTACCAGGAGGATTTGGACTGGTTGTGGCAGCACCTGCAAAATCACATGTTCCTTGAGCATTACCCTTTCTCTGGTAATAGCTATTAACTGCATAATTACAGTGATCCTTCACAGTGTTGGGTTGGTAACAAGCTCCATTTAGGAGAATAGGGGTACAGTCAGCACCAGCTCCACAAGCATAATCTATGGCACTCTGAAGGGCTTGATTACCAACACCATCTTTGCATAAGCAGTAAAGAGCACCTATTGCAAATCAAATAAATCAGAAACAAAACAGAAAAGTTAGTTCACCCCATAATCCTATGTTATCAATGTAACAACATGGGAAACATGTTTTATATAAAAAGGTCAAAATTACAGAAAAAATATCATTCAGAATCTCCTTTAGTATAAAAGCTTTCATCTTTCCGCAGAACAGTAGAGAAGACCCTTTATAGAAAAACCCCAAAACTAAAGCAAGGAAAAAAAATATCCAGGAACTGCAATCAATCATATGAACCACCCCAGAAAATTAAAGGGCGTTCATCACGACTTAAAAGAACTTCTAAAATCACATGTTGAATCTTTAGAAGAAACACACACAAATCAGTGCAGGTACTCACTTGAATGACGAGTCAGGGCTAGGAAAAGCACAAGATACACAAAAAGTGCCATGGCTTGAGAACACTATCTATTTGAGACCAATTGAATGAGGGTGATGGAGCTATTTGTGTCAGAGGCTGATGGAAGAAAAGGGTGATGAAAAGAATAAGGCTTAGGAGAAGAAAGCGTATTTTGTAGGACAAGAAAGGACAAGTCTCTGTCAGAGAAACTATTTAACTTGCTTCTGTTATACATTATTAAATTATCTAGACATGAAGAATGTGTGTGTATTATGGGAAATTGTGTTATGGGAATTTGTGTACATACCATACCACACAGTACACCTAAGCTTTTTGGAGTTCAAAGTTAAACGGCTGCTTTATTTTCTGTCATATATTTTGACCAGTGCCATACACGTGTGGTCTAAGTTCCAACTTGGCAATGGTTATTGAACAGTGCCATGTGAGATTTATCACGAGGGAGGGTAGTCCATGATATAAACATTAATTTAATTGAAATTTTCCCATAGTTTAAAAATACATATTAATATGTAATTAAATATATATGTTTATAAAATTATTTAAAATTCAAATTTATTTATTTTAATTAATTAATTGGTTAATAATTGAAATTTTCTGAACCAATATATCAAAACTACTAGAGATTCATGCAGTACATGAAACCTTTTTCAATTACTTCCATTTCAGATAAAAGTCTCATTTCCTTTTTCTGACAGTTGGAATCACCGACCAACTCATCTGGTGAAATTTGCTTGAAATTAATTATAATTATTTCATAATTTCAAACGTTAATTATATATACTTAGAAAAAATATATGTGGACCAGTATGCTAAATGGATATCCGTTAGATATTTAAATAGAAAACTTAAATATGTCAGTTTATCAAAATTTAAATATTAAAATGACCGTTGAATCTCATTAATGAAATTAATTGTAATCAATAAATAATTAAATACTTCACGTTATTAATGATGTAGTATAGAAACTTGAATGATAGACGGTAGTCGGCTTTCAAATTTGAAATTTCTAGAGTAATTATATATTATAATCAGTTTAATGACCACCATTCTTTTAATGAAAACTTTAGAACGAGAAAAAAAATTAGTATGTAGACTAACATATAATAATTCACAAAATAACACATAAAAGAATTTGTATAGCTAAATAATCATTATATTTGTTAAAACTAATTGATATGTTATGGAAAAATGAGTTTTTAAATAAGCTAGTTGTTAGTTTATAAATTTCAAATTTATAAATTAATTACTAACTTGTAAGTTTCAAATTAATTAATTATTTTCTAAGTTATTTGTTAGCCTAAAAATGTTTAACTAGCTTATAACTATCAAGTTAATTAATTCGTTTATAAATTAACTTGTTAGCTTAAAAGTATTTATTCAAAGTAATTAATAAACTAATTAATAACTATAAAATGTCATAAAAGCATAACGTTACACAAGTTTCATTATATAAATATTTTTTTTGCCTTTAGATAAAAGATATGTTAAAGGCCTTGCCTTACAATCAAAACATATTCTAGAATTTAATTTTAAAGATAAATAAGATAATACTTAGATATTTTTTTAAGTAAAGTTTAAATAAATAAATAAATAAATTTTCAATTTTATTTTTATAATTACTATCTTTTCAAAATCGTTTCTCTTTATATCTTTTTACCTTTTTTCTAGATTTATGACATTATCTGTCATTAGATTGGTGATTAGAGTTTGTCATTAAACTTGTGACAATTAGATTAAGATTGTTTGATAAGAATCTTAGATTGAGTAAGTTCATTTTTTTTTCCTTTTTCGATTGAGTCATTTTTCAAATCTTTCTAGTTACCTGAGTCTAGATTGTGGTTGCATATATTGTTTCTATCATTAGGATTAGTTTTTATTAATTCAGGATGTATTTTGATCGTCAATCATGATTCTATGGTGCAGGTTAGGCTATCTCTGACATCCTTAGGTTTTTGGAGCTTTTTGTTAATTAAGGTAAGGAAAGCTAATTGCATGTTTTTATAAATGTTAGTTTACTTTGAAATACAACCCTGTTGAAAATGATGAATTTGGATGATTATGGTGTGAATTGATTTTATGGTTATAAATGAGTTTAAAAGTAAAGTTTATATAAGTTTGCAAGTGAATAGTGAATGATGTGCATGATGTGTGAGATATGTTTCTGAATGATGAATGATATGGAAATGTGATCAAGACTTAATATCTTTAGGAAAGAAGACTTAATATCTTTAGGAAAGAGATCCTAGTGTTAAGGTTTATAAGATGTGCGTTGATTGTTGATTTGCTAGATAAGGAGTTTTATATGACTGTGCTACAATGTGAAAAAGAACTTATTGGACCAGATCATATAGATTAAAAGGTTCATATAGCTTCGCTACGGTGTTAAAAGAACCGATTGTACCATATCATATGGATTAACAGGTTCATATGGTTGTTATCTTACAGTGTGAAAAATAATCTATTAGATTAGATCATATGGATCAACATGCCCATATGACTACACTACGGCGTGAAAAAAAAAATCGATTGAACCAGATCATATGGATTAACATGTTCATATGATTGTGCTACGATATGAAAAAGAACCGATTGGACCAAATCATATGAATTAACCCTGATATGTTAATGATAATATGATATATGAGATGAATTATGAAAGTCTGATATGTTGTCATTTGGCTAGGATAGAAATTTAATTTATGATTATATATTTTAAAACTGTCTAGCTTATCCTTTTTTTTGTGGTGATTGTTTTGTTTTTAAATGGTATTTCAAATGTTAAATGATTGTCTTAAAGTCCAGGGTTTTCTTCATAGTACAATCATTTAACACAAGATGGGTATAGAGAAAATACCATCTGATTGCCAATACTCTAGACCGAGGCCATGAATTATGACCCAACACTGTGCCTTAGTAAGCTTTATTGTTTCTGAAACGAAGTCTTTAGTCCATGCAAAGACTCGAAAAAGAATTAAAGAGAGAATCCAAGATCCAACCACTAGTACACGCCTTATGTCTTCTAAAGAGATGAACAAAAACTCATAAAATCTCTCTTATACCTTACATCTTATATTTTTTCACTACTTATTTAAATATTTTCGTTAGTCTCATTACTATCAAAAATAGAAAAAGGTATAATGAATCACCTTATGTAAACTCTCTCAATAATTTGAATTGCGATACGTAGACAACTATTAACTAGAACCCATGTATAAGTTAATTTTAGACATCCTCTAAATATAAAAGAATTATCTTACTAAATTAAATGCCTTTTTAAAATCTACTTTAAACATAATGCATTTTTTTCTTATATCTAACTTTATCTATTGTCTCATTTGTGACTTAAAACACTTTCCAAACATATATTTGCCTCTTAAAAAGGCGGATTCTATTTGGCGTATAAACCCTTTTGCTAAAATTTTATGAAATAATCTTTTATACATTTTCTACCAAAGATATAAGTTGTTTATGAGCAATTCTTTTTTAGACTCTGTTGCAAAAGACGCATTCCCATTTAGTACAAGACTTTTGCTATAAAATTTATTGCATCCTAGAATATAATCTTTAATATTTGTTCTTGATAAAATTCAAATTAAAGCAATATGGTTGAGGACTTTTACGCCCTCCTAACCATGACCCTGACACTAATGATTTCTAGGAAAAATTCGGAATAGGAATTAAATTTCTTGGGGAAAAATCTCCCTTTACACGTAATGAAGATCAAATGTACGAGACACATAAAATAGCATCACAGATAAGAAATAGTAAAAGATATAAATTTATGTGATTCGATCCATCTTGCCTACGTTCACATAATTAATTATCTGCAAAATATTCCATTTATATCACTACAATAAAAATTTTCTACAAACTTAAAAAAGCTTTTCCCTTAGAAAAATCACCCATTTCTCAATTAGGATAATCATCCCTCTTTCTAATTTGGACGTGCTTTAGTTATACTTTGACAATCACAGGTGGCACACACCCACTTTACAACTTTATGTGACGATGATGTGGCCAAGATAAATGACGTGTAAAAAATATTCTAACTTGGCACTGAGAGTCATTTTTAGGATTTACATGTTTGAGATTTTATCTAAAACGCTGCCCAGCATATTCCATCAAGGGTTGAGAAGCAGTGAGTTTGAATCTCAAATCTCTTGAATCTCGCCACTGTTGTCGCTGTCATTGCAGTCGTATCCGATGCTGTTACCAAAGCTATTGTCGCCGCTGTCAATTTTCGACCACCGTCACTCGCCACTGTCGATTCTCTCACCACCGTTGCTTGCCACTGCGATGGTCTCCCACCGTCACTCGCCACCACAACCACTCTCACACGAAATCTCCCTTATGCAAATGGGTGCACTGTGTAAATCAAATTTCCATTAATCTTAATTACACAGGATCTTAGAATTTTATGACTCTCACATAAATATAGAAATATAGAAGAGAAACTCCATATTCTTTAATGATCTCTGTTAATCTTCAAATGCTCTTTGATGATCTTTGTTAATCTTGGAATTTTCTCCTCTCTTCCTTTTATCCCTCTTCCTTCTATCCCTTATTCTTTTCTTGATGGGGAGAAAAGAGACCGTACATTCACAGGTAAAAACTGACAACCACTCTTGAAAGTGTATCTTTTATTTTTATATTCTGAAGGAAAAGAGGAGAGGGATTTATTTTATATTATAATAATATAAAACCCCAACTGACTTTATTAGCCTCATAAGGTAACAACCATCACATCAACCTTTCTTTTATTAAAGTCAGCCCTATAAATTACATGGACCATAATTATAATAATATTTATTTCAAATATTCTTAGACACTGGAATCATATCACGTTTCAAATCTTAAATTTAGATACTTAAAATCTAATTATGTCCTTTCATAACAAAATACCCTAAATATCCTTTAAAAAAAGTTTCGTTTAATTTTTATCCACGTGTACAATTAAACCACGTCAGCAGTTGGCATCTGGTTGTATGCCAGCTGTGATTGTCAAAACAAGTTTTCCTTATTTTATATAACTAAGGTTCATCTTTCTTAATAAATAAGAGTTAATGAGTTTTAATTGTTTAACCTCTTCCTTATTATCTACACCTCATTATGGTGGTATCGAGCTTCTCTAAAATTAAAGATGAATTAAAATCTCTCGAAACATTCTACCTATTAAATATATTAATGTTTGAAAATTGATTGGATTAATATTTGTAATAAAATTTACCAAATAATTGTTATTTTTTCAATGCTTGTTCAGGAAACCTACAAAAATAAGAAATTATTTCTTTAAATTGAGTTTCCTCCCTTTCCTATATTATTCTTTAAAATCCGATGTTGGTTGCCAATAACGATGAAAACGAGATGTTATTGCGGAAAAGGAAAACCAATGATGCTTGAGTATGGATGGAAGAAGAGGATGGTGAGTATATGGTTAGATCAGGTTATTGCAAAATCTAACCACTTATCAAGATAAACAAATATTTAATTACCTTTTGAAGTCTAAAAGCACTACCATCAACACAATTCTTTACGTGGAGAATAGTCAGACAAAATACCAACCAAGATAAATCTTGAAAAAAGTAGGGTGGGAATACGAAGTCTATTGTGTCCATTGCGTAAAAAATATATTGAGATTGTAAATCACTTACTTATCACTTGCACTGTAGTGCAAAACTAATGGGATAAATAAGATAGGTGATTGGGGTGTGTTTCGTTATATGATTGAAAACCATTTCCAAAATTCCCACATCTTCAGACTTCATAGTAATCAAAATATAGTGTGGAAAAGAGTGTGGACGATAATTATATAGAAAATTTGAAATCACCATAGAAATAAGATAGTCTTTAAACAAGAAAGAGTGGATCTAGATGAAATATTTTGCATGACAGAAGTAAAGGGGTGGCTGTAGATAAAGCATAAAAATCACAATGTGAATTTTGGTTATTGGTTCTATTGTCATATACACTGCCTTAAATTATTAACTTAATATGGAAGTATCACATAGAAACTTGGTTTGGTAAGGGGAGTAAGTAATGAATTAGGCCTGACAAACATGGGGTAACAGGTACAAAGTCTGTTTTATATTTGGTAAGTCTACATGTAGTTATTAACAGGGGTACAAGGCCAAAATGTATTATATTGGCAGGATTGTATGCAGGAAACCAAGGTTGTAGCAGTAGGAACAATTTAAGTCTCATAAAAAAAATCTTTGAGTAAAATATGTAAATTATCCATTACTACAATTGAAAAGTTTAAGATATAAGGAGTTTAAAGAAAAAAATGTTAACTAAAAATTAAAGCCGCAAGTTGAACTTTTCTAGCATTGTTTGTATGTAACGAAAGCACAATAACTATGAAATAGCTATAATCTGCATTTTCCGGTCCAAATGAACTGCATGCTCCTGGCGCAGTTGTATTTTATCATCAGTGCTGTAAAACAAATAAAAGGAAATGTCAATGGAAATTATAGATACCAATAGTGCATCAAAATTGTTGAGCTCGTGATGTCCATTTGACCAAAAATGAAAATTAATTGATATAATTGAAGAATTGACTAAATTTCTATTCTAATGCAAGCATCTCTTAATTGAGTTAATTGTTGAGCTAGAAAATCATGATGGCTTTTTGACCAAAAGAAAATTACTAGGCATTGATTAAAACGTTGACTGGCTGAATTAACATCCTACAATAGGTGACACCCTTTTTCATTTTAAACAGGACAAACTATGAACTGATTTTACATCATTCTTTTATTCCGACCACTTGATACAACACACTCACAGAAATAATGCAAAACAAAGGAGAAAACAATTTTATACTCAAACCTCAGGAGCAGCAGGTTTGGCTTCTTCTGGTTTGATTTCATCACCTGCATGAGTGTTAATGAAGTGCTTAGAGTGACCATGTGTTTATGTATGAGTATTACTCTTATAAAGCATCATCTTCGAGAAAGAAATTATTAGTATATAGTTATGAGTGTGACACATTTATTAAAAACCTAAATGAGTTGTAACTATGAATCACGTTATAATTCGATACAGCCAAAGTGCAGTTTATTTTATGAATTAGATATAAAGAAGAAAAAGAAGCAAGATTTTAATAATAACTAGTAGCTCTAGAAAAAAGGGTGAAATTAAAAAACAAGCAACTGATTCCTTTCTCTTTACTTTAATGTGATTTTCCTTCAAAGGTTCGGAGAGAGGGTGAGTAGGTAGGAGGATAGTGTTATGGTGACACTATATACTAATCTCTTTCTATCTGTCTTAGACATAATCATTTCCGCAAAAGTAAGACTTACTTCAATAATTAGTGGAACACAGGTTTAAATTTATGGATTGATATGGTTTATTAGGAGTCGGAAATAAATCTTATTCCCTAGATAATTAAAGCTTATGAAAAACTTACTAAATAAGAGTAGGCACGTTAAACAGTAAGTGGTGTAAGAATCCATATCATTAATCTTATATATAAAGTTTGAATGATGATGATGATACCTCCATCCTCGGGTAAATCGGAGGTCCAGAGAGTAAGATTGTCTCTCAACAGCTGCATAATCAAAGTGCTGTCCTTGTATGACTCTTCACTCAAGGTGTCTAACTCAGCAATTGCTTCATCGAAAGCTTGCTTAGCCAAATGGCAGGCCCTGTAAGATTCATCAATAACTAAGTCCAAATCACAAGGATGTGTAGAGAAAGTCCTAGATTTTAGAAAAAAGAGTGATAATTTATGAACATGGATGGACCAAGATTTAAGGCTAATTATGTTACATAAACTCAATGACATGGACCCCCTCCAAAAACACTTGTTAAGTATACGGCCATTAGGGTCCAATGGATTTTAATTCACACCAAATCCAATACTTGCGGCTCCAAATGGCAACAGAGAATTAAATCATTTAAGTTTTTGTTTTCTGATCTTAGCAACTATGCTGCAACAAAAGAAAAGAGAGAAAGTTACCTTTCAGGAGAGTTCATTATCTCATAATAGAAGACTGAGAAGTTGAGTGCAAGTCCAAGACGGATTGGATGTGTTGATGGAAGATCTGTGTTTGCAGTTGCCAAAGCAGCCTAACAATAACAGTTTGAACATCAAAAACAATATTGAACTTTGGTATGAAATAGAAAGAGAGAAAACATATTGAATGTGTACATTGAACAATACTAATAAACAAATAGCACCAATATTGATAAGCACAAAAAAAGTACAGATGAAGGAGTTCATTGCTGAAATGAGAGATAACCTCATATCCCTTAAGTGAATGCTCAGCTGCCTCCTTTCTTTCTTGGTCGGTCTTGAATTCAGCTAGATATCGATAATAGTCACCTTTCCTGGATCAAAAAGAATTGATTAAGCTCAAGGAAATGGAACACAGAACCTAAGCATGCTAAAGCTATATAGCAACAGAAATATATAATCACACAGACAGTCTTCTTTCTTGTTAGAAGATATTATCACGAAATAAGGAAAAGACACTAAACAGTTTGAAGTTTGATATTAATGAAATAAGATATAAGGGATTCACAAACTTGATTTTGTCTCTTGTAGTCATGAATAAACTCATACAAAAAATCACAATTTAGATGCGTTATTATGGAGTGTTGTTAATGTTGTTCCCTAATCAGAATGAGAATTAAATTAATCGCCAATATTTCCAAATAATAACTCCAATTTTGATTTGAGAACAACAACAACAAAGAAAACATCTACGTATATGTATCTAGGTTTGAATGAAGTAAACATATGATAACAAAAGCAGTATAAACGTAAATAATAGAGAACATGACTCACATCTTATAGTAGAAAACGGTGGCTTCTCCTGAGGTGGAAGAAGGAATGAGATGCTTGTCAATAATTGACAGAATATCGCTGCAAATTTTGGAGAGTTCCTCTTCCACCTTTTGACGATAATTCTTGATCATTTTTGCATTGTTCTCATTTCCTTTGGACTCTTCCTTCTGTTCAATAGACGACATGATGCGCCAAGAAGCTCTTCGTGCACCAATCACATTTTTATATCCCACCGAGAGCAGATTCCTCTCTTCCACGGTCAGTTCTAGGTCAAGTTTCGCAATTGCCTTCATGCATTCAACCATTTCTGATGAATTTTGCAAGTTAATACCATTTCCAACAAGGGATTCCACAAACTCTCATAACAATAATTATAATCGTAAATCATGCTATGCAACAACAACACTCATCTTTAATCAAACAAAATCAATCCAATGAACTGACTTAACTCAATTCATATCTTGGATCTTTTCAATTTGGTACGTGAAAAGTTAGAAAAACAATCTAGATTAACACGTATAACAAGGTGGCATAATAAGAAGATAGAAAAAGGGATGATGACCTTCATATCTCTCAGCTTGCTCAGAGAGCTTGGCGATGTAAACCTGGGTCTCTCTCTCCTTCTCCGCGGACATTGTTGTGTTGTATGAGAGGAAAAAGGGTTTGAAATGAAAGTGGTTGTGGAGAAGAAGAAGAAGAAGAAAAGGAGGAGCAATGCGAGGAAGAAGGGGAAGGAAGGGTGGAGTGTATATATAGAAGGAACAAGTCTTGTGGGGAGAGGGTAAGACTGAATCTGTGCCCTAGGATGAGCGGTTTTGAAACCAAAGGACAGTGATCGTGCTTAGTTGTAATTCTAGTTTCACTCTTTCTTATTCTTAGGTCACAACCAATCACCCAACCCTAACTTCTAGGGCTTGTTTAACATCATTTCAATCTTTTATATATAATTTTATTCATTTTAAAATTCCAAATTATTGCATTTAATTACCATATTTTTTTATCACAGTTCTAATAAAATAGCTAGATCTGAGATAATTGAGTTGTGATGAAATACCATAGGTTATGTTTAGAAGAATAAAATATTAATATATCATTCTCTCTTACGAATTTGCATACACAAATGTTATTATAAAGGAGTTTTTTTTTCTTTAATTTTAAACACGTGCTCTTCTTGGTTTATTTTTATTGTCCACCTTAAACGACAATATACACATAAAAAATGCGGATAAAATATTTCCTTTTATAAAAAAATATTTTATTGCCGATAGGAACTTTACATTTTTTTTTCAAAAGAGCGTAAAGTATTTTTTGTTACAAAACCAGCACATATAGTATTTAAAAATTAAGTAAAAGTAAAGACAATAAAAAATATACCAATTAATGTTAAGTTTAAGCTAAAAATAAATAAATAAAAAGTTACTATATACGAAATAAAAATAAAAAGAATAATTTTTAATCAAAGAATATCAATTTAATTCTATCTAAAAAAAATCGTTAATAATGCTTTTGAAAAGTGAAGTAAGTTTATGTTACTAGTTAATAAAATTTTGTGAATTTAGTTTTTTTAGTTCTCAGGTTTTGTTTTATTTTGGTCACTGTTTTTCTTTTCACTTTTGTTAGTCTTGCCGTAAATATTCTTTTTATTAAACATATATTTTTATTATATGATGACATTATATCATAATGACATTATGATATGCATATCAAATAAAATTATCAACAATATCATCCTTACAAAATTATATACTTTAATGTAAACCTTAAAGAAGACTTGCTAACATAATTTTTCGAAATACAAATCAAACATAATATATATATAATTTTTTACAAAAGTAGAGTCATAAAAGAAAATTATAATCTCTTCCATATGTTATTCTACTTATATATGTTTGTGTATATAATATTTTCATTGTATATAATATTTTCATTGAAAATCATAAAACAAACAATACATATAAACACATATAGAAAATAAGCTATTAAAATAAATTTTTTACATGTATACGAAGAAAACATTGTGTTTAGTAAATAAAAAACAATTCAATTTCATTAAAACATCAACTTACCTCACATACATTTATACATAAAAAATATTTAACGAGAATAATATCAACCAATACTTTATGGAAGATTATATTAATTATATGTCTAACTAAAGGATAACATCTAGTAATAGATCATCGTTAGTTTAACACAATCCAATTGCAGATCTGTATATGATATGTAAGAACTTTTCTCAGTTGTTCATCACTTGATATCTTAGTGTATGAGATTTACACTATTAGTAAATAAAAGAGTCTCTCTTAGAACATAGGTATCAATCTCATATTTGTGACTCCAACATCATATAATTTTTACCAATTTGAATGACAATTTTCATGTTGTACTGTATGGTCCAGACCGACGTGTCGATCTAGACAATCATCAAGATGATATGTCACAGATAACCCATAACAGTAACAGTATGTAAAAGCTGACATGTGAGAGTGTCTAAATCAATCATATATTGAAGTAGTGTCAGCCGCTCCCTATAAATAAGTGAACAAAGCCCATGTGAAAAGGTATACACAAAAACCCTTACATGCTTAGACATTCTAACACTTACTTGGACATTAGAGTACCTTTTGCAGATATCCCTCTCTCGAATTGGAGTGACACTTTACCGAAAAAGAACAAACTGACACATAATAGAAGAAAACAGTAAATAGAAGGAAAGACCTCTCAATAAAAACACATATAACATAATTTATTTTAGAAAAATAAAACCCTCGCGTTATTTTTATTCCAATTCCTTAAGAACAATTACTAACTTAGTGACAATAATAGTGAGGAAGAGATCCTAATTCTAATAAAAACTGTAATAAGAATTAATACAAAATGATAATTTTTATACAATATTTTATGAATTATTAACTTGTTTAAATTAATTGGAAAAGGTAGAAAAAGGAAAGAAAGGAGGGTAGAAATAAAAGCAGTGAGTAGTTATTTTGATTGATATAATAAAATAAACTTAACTTAACTGTATATTAATATCTTTAGAAAATAATTTATAAAATAAATTGAAAAATATTTTAATATAAAATTAAATTTTTGAAAATTAAATTAAATTTAAAATAAATTTTAAATTAAAATAAATTAAAATTAAAATAAAAATTATTATAATTTTTAATGTATAATAAAGTTATATCTTAAAATAAATTATTTTGCTTTATATTATAGTTTAAATTAAATAATTTTATTTATTTATTAGTTTAATATTAGTATTAATTATTCATTTATAAAATATAATTATTAATAAAAGTTAAACATATTTAAAAAATTAATCTATTAAATAGAATTACATATTAATAAATATTTATAATACAATAATGTTATAAATATTATATTATACTGTAATTTGTAAAGAAAGTATTAAACAATTAAAGTTTGAATTGCTAAAACAATTTGTTAAGCTAATAAACTAGTTTGTTTAACTCAAAATTGGATGTTTGATATTAATTATTCAAAAAATGCTTGGTAAAAGAGTCTTTTTCAAAATGATACCAATTTAGAAAATTTAAATTTGATAACTAGTAAAATAAAGAATGATTTATAATTTTAGAATTGCTTACTGAAAGTAGAACAACATAGCGGTTTAAGGAACACATAAAACTTTATGATCTTATTATTATGACATAATGTTGGAGAAAAGGGCAAGATATATATGGATTTGATGGTTTGCTTTTTAGTTCAAGCCTTCAACCCTAATGTTGAACTCTTATGTATTGTAATTGTTTTAATTTTTTTTTACCAAATAAAAATGTGAATGAGATTTTTTTTTTTAAATTATGGATTGATTATATTTTGTTTAAATAAAATTTAAAAGATCGTTTAGCACACTTTATAGTTGCGTGTTGTATAAGTAATATTGTAACTCAAACAAGACATATATTTGATTTTATAAATATAAAACTTAATTACGAATGATTACATAGTAATAATTATTGGCTAAATTGAAATATTGTCAACAAGGTTTCAATGTATATATACTTAAATCAGACTATTGACTATACGTGACTACTATATGCAAAAAATTTAAAATATATTTCTATGCACTTATTATATTTAAAAGCATATATTGTGGTTTATATTTGGCTATACGAATGTTTAAATTTTAAATGGTGTAGTTGGTGCATAATTTATGGAGTTGAAAGTCAATATTAACAATAAAGTCTACGAGAACAAATGAAAAAATGAGAAATAATAAATACAAATGAGGAAAAATATAATAATGTTTTTATTAATAATTTATGTGCAGATTTAATTGAAAATAATAATTACATTTAAGGATTAAATTGAAAATAATGTACGATGCTATAAATTTTAATTTATTTTAAATTATGTAAAAAATAATATTTTTTATACAAAACATATATTTTTATTTTAAATAAATTAATGTTACTTTTTTAAATTATGTAAAAAAAACATCAAATAACTGGTTAAGAATTAAAAAATATTAATTTTGCAACAGTCAAGAAATATTGTAGTAAAGCCTAGAGAAGAAATCCAGAGAAGAGAGTCTAGTGTTAAAGAGAGTGCAAATAGCAATAATAATTACCAGAAACACAAGCTATGTTGCGACTTTGTTAATATTCTTATAGTTATAATTATATATAGGCAGGTATTTTCTTTTATACTCTCTCAGAATCTCTTACTTTATTTTGTATCCTTTTTGTCTCCACTTTTTTAATTTCTTTTTTTATTTTCTTTTTCATTTTTTTATATTGATGTCCATGATAAATTTTGTATTTTAACTGTAAAATATTGTTAAAAGTAAAATAGGAAAACAATTTAAGTAAAAATTTATATGATAAATTATTTTTTTTAAAATATTTCAGATTTGTCTGCACGAAAATGTGTTATGATAAAGTTGTTTATAAATATTATCACCTGAACTTTTTGTTTTTGTAGTTGTTTACGTAAATCATTTTGGAGAAAAATGAATGATAAAATTTGAATAATTTTCTCAAGAAAAATTAAATTTACATAAAAATGAAAATAAAAATTTACAAAACTTTAATTTTTCTTAAATAATTGAGTTATTGTTTTATTAAAAAAAATATTTTTAAAAAACATGCTATCACTGATAATTTTAGATCTATTATTTGCTTGATCGTAAAAAAAAAAAATCTTGCTTTTAAAGAATGTTTATAAGAGCATATTACTCTTTCAAATGCTTTTCCTTTGAAATATTAAATAAAAACTATTGAAAATTAAAAGTTAGAGAGTAACTACTTGCACTAGCAGATTGATCAAACTAAATTGCAATATCTATTCCACATGCGAGTGGGACACAAAAGAGGGAAGATTGGGTAACTATTCCAAATTCTTCAATTTCATGACCATTCACATTCTCTCAAAAATTAGCGATTGTTCAACAGAACTGATAGAAGTCCAATGACTGATAAAGAAATATTAAAGTTAAAAAAATAAAGAATGCTAACAATATATTGGAAAAAATGAATTACTACAAACTTTGACAAAAAAAAATAGTGTAGCTAAATTCAACAAGAACCTTCACAATCTACAGCTTCCTCAATCCTCTAACCAGGTTGTGGACACGAATGAAAACGTCAAGGCTCTGAGCTTTGTATATACAAACATGTGCCAACTAAACAATCCATTCTCTGAAATTGCACAACGTAGATTACTTCAGTTGCATGCTAAAGGGGAATCCTATTCACAAACTGCTTAGTCAATGCCCAGAAACTGGAATGACCGACACAAGTTTTGTCAATGTATCTAAAATGTTTTATTTTATACTAAATTAAATTCTACCCACTTTTCCAAAAGTAAGATGTTACCCGGTTCAGAAAGAAGGCTTAGAGGAATTACCGGAGCAAAAAAATCGTGTTCATTTATCATGGTGAGATATACTAGTGCTCCATCAGCAATTATTTTTTCACAAAAGGTTTCTGGCAAACAAGTAGCCGCTGGTCACTTCCATTCTGAAGATCAATTACCCTTGCTTCCCAACGTACTTGTGTTGCAACCACGCGAGCCATCTCAATAGCTCCCATAGTATCAGAAAGAATGACCCATCCCTACAAAAACAATGCAACGTAGTAAAAAAAAATAAGGCTTCATTGACCATTCCAATATACTGAGACTAACTACTTGTAATCAGATGGATAAATCCAATAAATTACTACCTTTGGTCTTATATATAGACCCCTTTAACCACCTCACAACAATTAGGGAATTTAGTGAATTTAATTAGTGGTGTAAAATTAGTCCACAATTTGTATACTTTTTTTGAGAATTATCCTTGAATTATCGGGATTCCATTTTTAAATCACTTTCCACCCAATTAATTAAGGTATATCTACTTAAGTAATGACAATTTGCTTTCTATAGGAAAAGACAAAGTGAATGAAAGGGATAGTTCTGACTAGTGAGTAATCTTCGTCTATCCTCATGAGAGAGGATCTGGGTTCCATAAAAAAATTAGACAGACAATTTGAAAGGGCTCTTATGATAAGAACTATGGAAAACTTTCGAAGGAATTCCTATAAAAATGATGATTAGAGGGAATATATATGACCACCATCACAACATACCTCCGGACGCAATATTCTATCCATCTCCAAGAACAAGTCTATCGTGCTGCACCTCTCTGAGGAGAGATGTGAAAGAAGTCCCTCTGCATGAAGCAAATCATATGTCCGGGGATAGGTGGGGAAAGGTTCACACCTGAAGATCAATTTATCAGTAGTCAGATAAAAAAATGAATTACTCGGAAGTTCATAAGCAATAGCACTCTTTTACGAAGTGGTGTGTCAATGAACTCCAAAGAAGAGAGACTTCAGAGATAACTCCAAACAGGCGCATGATGTTCTTTAGAATTGGGTTTCAAAATAAAACTACGCCTACTTCCAATCCAATAGATCAAGTGCTTCTTACGTTCATCTTCATATTCAATCTCAAAAAGAAAAGCAAAATAAAGAACATTGAATATTAGGTATTGAAATCTCAATATTGAATGTTAGATATAAAATTATTGGTATATTATGCATGTAGTCTAAGTTTAAAAAAATTAATTTTGAGAATGTATATAAAATTATTTGTTTTTAAAGATTTTATGAAACGTAGAGACTATAATTTGTTTGGTGACAATTATAAAAAATGCTCTTCGTTTTAAAAAAGTGTTATAGTTAATTCCCCAAAAGCTACACAAATAAGAAATCTATTATTTTTCAGAAATCTAATTTTAAATAAACATTTTTTTAAAAACGCTAATACTATTTCCAAAATAAGAGATCTTTCAAAAAATAGCTGAAATAAATGGACTCTAAATTAATAAGTCTACATTAGCTGATCTGATGGCATTTAATAATTTACAAAATAAGAAGTTGCTAAAGAACTATTTTTGTACATATATCACTAAATCATTTTCAATGCTGATATTTTCACATTAAGCAATAAAAACATCATGCTTCTTGAAGTAAATTATCTAAAATTACTGTTACTTTAGCATACACCATCCTTATGATATTTTTTATAAGAATGACCCAATAATAATAAGGTAAGTGAATTAGCTTTATCAGGCTTGGTGATATTATCAGTTTATCACCCTCAAGAACCTTCACACCGTGAATAAATTTTTTATGTATATAGAAACCTTGTTTAGATTATGGTTTCACAAACAACAACTTTTCTAGATCATGAACAGTAAAACAAGTAAGCAACTTACCAGTCATGCATGACACCAGCAAAGCCTCTATCTAGTATAAGAGGAAGTGCATTAGAAGCTCTGGAAGAAACCACATTCATGACCCACACTGCCTTTTTCTCCTCGAGCAGGGCAGCATTCAGCCCCCCATAATTAGCACTCATGTCCATAACATTCCGGACCATGTTATATGGAGGGAATGGATCTTCATCTCCAAGTCTCTTTGGATGGTCAGAGAAAATTAGTGGTGTAAGTAACGACCAATAATTGTTAACAGCGGATCTCCATCGTTGCAAATCTTCAAAAAATTCTTCAGGATGAACTCCTGCATAATAAAAGAAAAATTAATGAAAAAGAAAAGCATTATAGAAAGGAAACAAAGTTTGGAGGGGAAGAAACAAGGAGAAAGACATGCAGAAGAAAGCTGTTAATAATTACCATGAATTTTAAGTTCAGCCGAGCTCAATTCAGATTCAGAAGATCTGTTCTGTATTGCAATCCAGCGGTTGCTAGACGTCCCACTTATGCATGGCACAAGAGGCCTATAATATGACTGAGTGTCCTCTCCTTCACATAGCTGTATAGTACGCTGCTTACTACAATTAAGAAACAAATGTCGCTGAAAACCTAAAGTTATAAGGGAAAATGTTCAATGAAGAGCCAGTAGCAAAACTAGTGATACTTGATGGTAGTCATCTCAAATAAATAAATTGCTAAAGTAATTATTTAAAATTTACATCACCCATGTTAATACAGTTATCTTACCGAGATGCATAACAATTAACATCAGTAGTCTTCTGCCACACAAAAGTTTCATCTTGCTGAGCTAAAAGAGTCCAGCAGAGTTGTTGGGTGAGCCCTTCTATTGCGTTGGACATTGTTTTCTTTTTCTCCCGTGATGAACCCTGTGGCCTCTTTGTAGGTGAGGTTAAAACAAAATATCCTCCAGGTTTAAGAACACGATCAACTTCAATAAGGAACAATCCATCTGTGGGATGAAATCAATGTTAAAAAGCAAGGAACAGCAGTTCATACAGAAGCTAAATGATATTCACTTATGGAATGGTCAATGGAATAATGGAAAGAGTATAAGGAAATGGTAATAATATGGAGAGAGAGAAGGATAAAAAAATGGTCACATTCTCGTACAAACATTTCAGACACCTATTTTAGCCATCAATCCAATTGATGACAAACAAATTACTCAAAATTGAAATAGTAAGCAACTTTTATGACTGAATGTAAGCCCACTTTTTCTAGCGACGAAATTCAATTAAATCATAAAGAATGGATGTAACAATGATCTGACTTCTAAACGTTTGATACAACGATCATTATATCTCAAGAATCAATTGCCAAATACACTTAAGATGTTAGGTGGAGGCCAAAACTGCTTTTTATATCTCCAACACAAGGTTACTGCACTGGGTCATTTCAAGAGTTGATGATAATTAGTCACTACTTTGACATTTGACTGATAGCATAATCATACCTATTTGGCCTCAAAATCTACAGAACCAAATATTGTGCACAATACTCAGTCTTCTTTTTCTCTCATTTGTCATCAAATACAGTTTTTGAACAAATACGTGGAATTTAAACTCAGAAATCCACAAAAATATGAATCAGTTAATCAACATGTAAGTAACAATACGGCCATACGCGGATAGAATTTTCTGTTAATCAACGTGTAAGTTAACAACATGGCCAAACAAGGATAGAATTTGTAAGTATAATGTCAACATGGAAATCCACTCTGCTAAGAATGAAATACTGATGAATGCCCATAAACTGCACAATTACCTTTTTCATCCCACATAATACCGCACTGAGCACAGTGAACCATGTCATATGATAATGACGGATACGGAAGCTGTCTGGAGATGAAGTTGCCAATCATAGCTGGAAGGCCTCTCTCAAGAGACAATTGAACTTGGCTGCCAGTAGCTTCATACGCCGCAATACAAACCACCATTATTTTCAATGACAATAAATGAGCTCCAAAGCTACCAAATCCACAATTGATATCTAGTATATTTCGAATCTGTTATAAAGTGATTAATGAAGATCAGTCATACACATATTATGGAACAAAAACAACATGATCCTAAATGAGAATCATAAAGAGGACATAATAACTTAAATAACATAATTTATTACTCTTACTATATATGGAACTATTTTGCACAAACCCAGTCCGTGTAGAGCATAATAGTTCTCAAAAAAATAGAAGTTAGTAGACAATAGTGCGCAGAAGACTTACACCAGCTTGAGGAAGCTCAATGTCACTTCCTAACCCTATCATCTCTGCAAGTTGGCGAGCATAATCTTTGACACCGTTGAAGATGAACCCATCCTCCGAGTGAAAGGCGATTTGATTCTCTTCTAATAGCATCAACCTAATCAAATCACCATAATGTTTAAGAAAATGAAAATAAGAAAGATTAAAAAGCAATCAATCATAATGAATCAGAACAGACAAAAGCCATTCAAGCAGTCTTTTACTCATACTTTACTGCTATTTTAAAAATTGTAAACCATGGTTTTATTTTTATCCAAAGGGGATCATCTTCACACCCTAGTAATTAATTACAGTAAGCACCTTTTGGTCATACTTCCAGAGGAAAGAAACTGATCTTTGGTGATCTTCACATTTGCGCTCCATATAACATCCCTCCCACTCGGCCACCGTAACGGAGTCTTGTATTCCTTGGGAGGCCGAACCAAACACCTCTCCGATACCTTATACACCTGGCAATGCCGATCAAACTCCTCTCCCTCTTTAAACCCCGAAATCAAATTCGCAGACACATTGTGACACGGCACGAAATTCTCCCTTTCCTTGCCGCAAAGCCCCACCTCCTTCTGCCTCACGCCACCACTCGACACACTCCTTAAGTCCAAGTAATCCACCGCGGCCTGCTCCTTTATCCTTCTGTAGTTCGTGTAGATTAGCGATTCCGCAGTGCGAGACGCCGAACCATCGGTGTCCGAAGAAGAAGATGAACTCAACACTGCAATCAGTGCGAGGACACTTACCAGGCACAGGATTAACCAGCTCAATGGCGGCTTAGGGCCAATTACGAAGGACTGCTTCTTCAACCAATAGCTTCTCATGTCCAAAGTCGTGAGTCACACGCAGATTCAAAAACGACGCTAAATTGTATACTCCTTTAACCCTAGTCTTCCAACCATGACACCGCAAATCCTCACTGTCGCCGGGACCACTGAAACGACAACTGGCGCAATTGAAACAGAAACGCAGATTACAACGCGAAATTGTGAAATCTTTGGGAGACGGCGGAGCAATGCCGATCGGAGGATATAGAGAGCGTGCGAAAGATCAATCGGATCGCCGGTGAAATCGGAATTCGAAAACGCGACGCGGATCCGATTGCTCCTGGCTTCAAATAGAGGAATTAGGGTTTGGACGAAGATGAAGAAGAAGAGTGTGAGATTGATTTAGAGATCGATTGATTCGGAAATGGTGAGGAAAAGAGCATTGTTTAGGTTGGGTCCAGATTATTTTTGATTGCTACCTTTCCTTGCTCTCAAAACTATCATATCTCTTTCTTACTTTATATGCCTTCAAAGCATCCATTATTAATCAGATTCAAAACAACATCATTACTATTGATCTTAATTAATGTCCTTTTATACATTTAACTACTTTGGAATTAAATTAAACTGCTTTATGTCTTCCTAATCTAGCATTCATTAAAGAAACAACAAATATATAAATTTTGTTGAAAATTATTTTTGCTAAAAATTGCTAAAAATTTTGTTAACAATTCTACCGTGTCTGTCTCTACATTTTTGTTATAATTATCAATTAAAATAATAACATTCTCATTAACTAATTTTCAATAAATAGAACAACTGTAGAAACACCAAAGCAATGATGCCAACTTGACAAGAATAATCCAACAGCTACCAAATGGAGGCCAGATCTGACAGTTGCCAATCATGCGGAGTTTTTTTAGACAAATCACACACGAGTTGAAGACAAGAATATGAATCCAAGTATTTATTTTAAATGTAAAATTATTTTCTATTTGAAGATTAATTTTGCATACACTCAATTCATACATAAAACTATTTTTTCGACTCAGTTCTATCTCTTAAAAAATATTAAATAATTTTTTTAAATTATACACTCTTAGTATTTTATTTATTAACTTAAATTATTAATGAGTCTATAATTATTATTTTTAAAATTTTTAGAAATTAAAGTATTTTTATATATTTTTAGGACCAATTTAATACTTTTCTAATATTTTGATGTGGGATTATATGTAAAATTGTGATCATAAACATTTCCATTTAGGAGTAGATGATAGGTATAGCTGTACTTCCGTATGGGACACAATCGTAATTATGCGGTACATCCAGCTACTACTGCAGCATCCATGTGCCGGCAATTTTTAAAAAATTATATAAAATTATTTAAAAATAATTTTAAAATTTAAATTTAAATAAAAATAAAAATTGAAAAACAATCTTTAAAAAAAAGTTAATTTCAGAAAACTAAATGAAAAAAATATAAATCCATTTTTACCAGTACTAATAATAAAGAAGATACTCTTCTTAGGTGGGTGTATATGTTTGTTAGACAGTTTTGCCTTAAAACTCTAGAGTTACAGTTACTAATATAGCTTCCATGATAGTTAATTAAAAGTCTTCAAAATTACCAAAAGCATTATGCACTGTGCCATGACATAAATATTCATGGTCATTTTGTTGAAACTAGAATATATCTACAGTTAACATATTTATTATTTTACTTAAAATAAGTCTTATTATTATGTGTTATTGATTTTAAAAATCTTCTTATTTATTCTATAATAGTTTCACAAAATTGTTATATTTTTCTATCGTTTTTATTATATTTTAATTTTAATAATTTAAAAATTAATTTATTATAATATCTTAAAATTAAAAAATATATATATTATTTTACTATTAATATCTGGGTTTCATTTAAGACAAGAGTTCTTAGATTTAACCCACTCTTTTATGTCAACGAAAAATTTCTTATATATTTCAAATTTAAACTTAATACAATAAATATTATTTATGTATTAAAATTTTCTAACAACTAATATATTTAAATATAAATTTTATTTAACAAAAAGTATTGATATCCAAAACATTATACACAAATTTGGAAGTCGAACTCATAATAACATGTTAAATGATAAGAATATTAATCAAACAAATATCAGTATTCTATTTTTCAACTCATTGTAAATACTAAAAATGATGGGAATGAATAACAATTACTTATGTAACTAATGCATATGAAAAAATTAATTAATTTATAAATTAATTAGTATCTTATAATTGTTTATTATTTTATACGTTTAAATAATTAATTATTTTGTTATAAAAAATAAAACTTAACTACTTATCAATCGCATATAATTATTAAGAGACAGAGTTTATAACATATTAACTTTTATCACTAATATATTAGAAAGTTCCAAGAATTTGATATGATTATAAACTAACTAAAAGATAAGATGATTAGTAACATACCTATAACATGGAGATTTGAACTTCAATTTACTTTTACTATTCATAATTACTTTTTAATTTATAATATCTCTTATTAATTTACTTCAATGTTACACTTAAAGACTTTCAGTTATCTGCAGAATTACTTGGCTCTCACTTTCGGGTATCTGAAAAAAAATACTTTCTCAGTTACACAAATCAAAAAATTTTCGCTCTATCATTTCTATATTCTTCCTTTTCTCTTGTATTCATTTGAGAAATATTTTAATGACGTCAACACATAAAAGATCTAAGTTTAATTTTTTGCAAGAAAAATTTCATAAACCTTTGTATATAAAGATACACTTTTCATTGAATGTGAAATGACTTCAATATTTTCATGTAATTTAATTTCTCTCTAGATATGTTGATTTATTTTCTATTGTGTATTAGTAGTGATTGTTGTTTCTTCCTATTCATCATTCATTTAGAGTAAGTCATGATAATGGTGAACTCTACACAAATCAAGAGCCATTATTATTTTTTTCCCTCCCTTACATTGATTGATTAATGCATATTGAACTACAATTGGTTATAATTGTTATCTCCCATGCTATAATATAATAATATTAATATTATTGGTATATTTCATAATGAATTTATTAATATGTAATTCTTCATGCATGATTTTAAAGATATTTTTGAATGGTTAATTATGTGATATTTTCAATGTCTCAATTTTTATAGCAATATTTTAGAATACATAACTTCAATCTATATGTATCATTAATTATGAAATTTATCATTTTAAAAAGTCAAAAAAAGAAAATTTATTAAATATTAATAATAATATATTAATCCTAATATACATATGTAGTCAATTCACATACACATGTTAAAGCTTTTTTTCTCAAAATTGTAAATAATTATCTTTATTTTATTTATTTATTACTATAATGACTGAGACACAACATAATATTATTACATTTTAACTTTTATTCAGGAATACTAAAATTAATATGTATCATTAATAACATTTTCCCTCACCAAATAATCACCAATGTGTAACAACCCTGTTAAATTCAAGAATTTTGAATTTGACGCACCGAATTCAATTCTATTTTATACTAATAAGTGCTCACATCCATGTGAGTGTAACATTCTTTGTGTCAAGAAACATTTGACGTAATTTTCTCTTATAATACATTTTGCATACCCACGTGGACATAATCGTATTCTTATAGGTTATGTCCACACCTCAAATCCAATTTCTATACTGTTACACATCCAACATCAATAGGGTTCTGTGCAATTTAATCTAATTTCTATATTAATGCTCGTCTAACACCTACGCCGGCATTATCATAACTTTCTAGATTGATACAATTTTTTTTTTTTATATATGAGCATAGTCACTTTTGTGGATAAATGTATATTAGTATTGTAGTTTTCATATTAACATGCTGAAAAACACCTTATAAATTTGAAATTTGAAGATACAATGCTTCTTCCAAACTTGAAGATTTAATATTTTTAAATATAATATATTGATAATGATGTAGGTATTGAAGATGTTGATCCTGCGTTACATTTTAAACTTAAATTTTTAAATGTGTTATAAGTAGTTTTTTCATCATGAATTTTACTTTGGTTAATAGATAATTCATTTGATAAAGAAGATCATTTAATGAATTAAACATACAAATTAATTGATTAAAATTATTTAAATATTTCACAAAGTCTTATTATTTTAATCAATTGCATTTTAAAATAATTTTAATTTTAATGGGTTAAAAATCTGCAATAACTTTTGTTTTAAATATTTTAATTATTAAAACTCACAATACTTTATATAATAATTATCTCAATTAATTTTTGAGAAATCAATTTGAAAGAAGTTTAAATTATTTTTAAGTTATTTTTAAACATTCATAAGCTAGAAAAACACAAAACACTTTTTAAAGTTACTTTGTTGTTGAGTAATTTACATGGTATACTTTTCTTCTCATCTTATGCTAAAATGCTTGCTACAATTTGTCTAGTAATCTTATTTTTTTTAATTTTTTTAATTCATTTGATTTTGATTAAGGTTGTTAAATGTGTTGTTTGTAATAGGATTTCACAAATAGTGATATAAAATCTTGTTGTTTGTTTTGTATTTTTTTTTTTTTAAGAGGTTGATGATAGATTGAGCAACTTACATGCTATGCTTTTCTTCTCATTAATTTTTTTAATTTCTTTATTTCACTTAGTTTTGATTAAGGTTGTGTTGTTTGTAATAGAATTTCATAGTGATATAATTGCTGTTTTTATTGTATTTTTTTTCTGAAGAGATTAGTATAAAACTTGAAAAAATATAATAGATTGATTTAAATAAAGAGTGTTATCCCATATAATACATTGATTTAAATAAAGAGTGGTTAGACAATTGAATGTAACCATTGAAGTAAACTTTTGTGTTTTTTCTCTTATCCCATACTTTTTTAATTGATGTATTATTTATTATATATTTAGTTTTCTTAATTGATTTAAAATTAACAATCTTTTTATGAAAAAAATTTATAATTTAATCTATTGTCTCTTAAACTTAACTTATTGATAGGTTCTTGAAAATTAATCGAGTTTCAAATCTCTTTCCAAGAAATTACTTAACTTATATTCTAATAATTGGTAATTAGAGTTAGGAACTAGCTAAGATAAGTTGTTTTATTTCCAAGAAATTACTTAACTTATATTATAATAATTAGTAATTAGAGTTAGGAACTAGCTAAGATAAGTTTTTTTTTTTTTTTCTTTTCAAGAAATTACTTAAAGTTATATTCTAATAATTAGTAGGAACTAGTTAAGTTGTTTTTCTTTTAAGATATGTTTGATTTTTGAAAGTGAAAGATGAATTTATATGAAATTTATTAAGAGAGAAATTTGAGATGTAATTGTTAACGGGTCATATATTCTAATGAATAATTAATATAATTGATGATATTAAACGGGATACTTGAAATTAACATATGTTTTTGGACACTTGAATTAATTAATACACTTTGGATTAATACACGATGAGAACTCTCTCATGCATCCTCACTGAAATTCTGAAATGAGAAGTACCAATAATGAATTATGTACCCATTATGTACCAATCTTTTACAATATTATGTATCAATAATAATTATAAATATTTACAATGCATCATATTTATAATTATAAATGTTTAATGTTAAATTGTAATGGAGATCTAGTTACTTGTAGAAAGTGGTTCTTTGAACAATGAAGACATGCAGTTTTGTTTTGCCATGCTATTCTTCTGCTTTACAAATTGTGAATAATGGAGAAGGTGCTACTTTGCCAAAGATTTTTAAAAGCAATAATAAGTCTAAATTCGGTTTTGCCTCGTTTTGTATTAGTTTTAGCCTCTTCTTGTATTAGTTTTATATCATATATAAAGTAGGAACTATTTTCATTTTGACAAAAATCTAATAACCTATGTCACACACGCACACATATTACTATTATTTTACTTTTAAGTATTCTAATAAAATCTAATAACCTATGGCATAGTTTTTATTTTTAAATAAAGTGTTCTTACTAAGACAAAAAGTACGTAAAAGAGACTAGTCGAACATTTTGCAGCGCAGAGAATAGGTTGAGAAAGAGAATAAACGCGAACCAAGGGTTTCGTTCTGACAAAGTAGAAGATATTATATTATAGTTTGTACTACTCTCATCTCATCTCACGAGACCCTCGCATCGCATGCATATTATTTGTAGTCACCAACAAACACTAAACAACTAAATACATAAAGTACTATGGTACTATAGGAACCAGTCATTAGCTTCATTTCTTTTGGTCCATGTCCTTGTTCCTGTTGATGTTGACGTTGGTCATGTTCCTTCCGCTGTCACCACCACCATCTGCATTTCCTTGGCCTGCAGGATCGGTTCCATAGCCAGGAGGTGCGGCAGTGGTGGAGTATGCAGTGCTGTATTCAAATCCAGAGGCTCCATAGTTGGTGCCAGTGTAGGGTCCTCCCGTAGGTGGAGCTCCATAACCACCCTTCCCTATGTTCCCATAAGCGTAGTCGGCCACTGGGTCCCTGCCCGTTCTGCTTCCCAACTCGTCTCTCCAGCGATCCCCTTCCTCATTGTTCTTGCAGATATCAGGGTTATTGTGACGCACGCCGTAGTCTCTCTGATCGTTACCGTATTCGTCTCTGTTCAGTTGGTGCTGTGCCATTTGGAAGAGAATAATGAAGGGTGATTTATGAGTGTGTGTTGTGTGGTTTGAGAGTGAGTTCGGGGTTGTCTTTCATATACTTGAGAGGTTAGCGGTGGGGAGTTAGGGCAAATGACACCTTAAGTTATCAGAATCTGCCACGTTGGTTCGGAGTCACTTCTTGTCAACACGTAGGTACTCACAATTTTAACAATCAGTAATAAGAAGCTTTAGAACCTTCTTCTTGTTCCAGACTTCAGAAAGTTTAATTTATTTTACAGGTAACCTCTTAATTATAGTAATAGTAGGCCACATAGAGAAATTATCTTGAATTGTTTCCCAAATATTTTAGATGATATGTAAGTTATAATTTAATAAGAAAAATATCGAAAGCAAATTTGTAAGAAAAAAAGAAAAAAATACGCAATCATATTATAAAATAGTAGGATTAGGTTATTTTAAGTGAATAAGTATTTTATTTTCACTATTTTTATTATTTATTATTATTATTATTATTATTATTATTATATAAGTAATAAAATAAATTTAGTTAAGTAGAAAACAGAAATATGAAATATATAAACCATTCACATTGATAGTTGTAAACGTTGATTATCAAAGCATTAATTCGTTTTCAACAAGACCATTCTTGGAAGCCACTGTCATATTATTATTGAATAAAATACTCATTAGACCAAAAGTAAAGCAACTGTAGAGTAAAGTGTTTGCTTGAGATGAAAAACTAATCGATATTAGTAAGTGTTATACACAAACTCTCTAAGATATTTTTTATTATCCTACGTAAAAGTATATTGTTGCTCTTATCTTTCTACCAAAAGTCTTATTTCTGAATAGGTCATTTGCTTAATCGGTCTCCATTAAATACGTTAAGATGTGTGTCTTGTATCTAAACTTCGGCCACTACTAATTTTTATTCTTATTTTTAGAGGGTTAATTTTGTGTATATACCTTACCATATGATCATTGTGCAAACGTGCCCAAGTTTCATGGCCAATGATTAAGCATAGTTACAACGAATAATATAGTCTCATACAATTATATCATACCTTACCATAAGGAAGTATAACGAATAGTACAAATTTAGGTTGATTCATATCGGAGTCATGTAATATTAAATTTCCACTTGGGTCGGTAGCAAACGGAAGCATACCCAACAACGATTATATTCATCTAAAATAATTAACAACATTTCTTACACTCCTATAATGTTCTGGAACCTTTGAATTAGATTTACACAATTGTAGTCATCAATAAAATAATGATCAAAGCGTTGTATCCATCCACTTAAAGGTCATGTTCACATATACGTAAATACCATGTGGTGGAATATTCTGCTAGGTATAGATAAGACTCACCTTTACATCTAATTTTTAAAGAAAATCATGACTTCATTAGAAATGTGACATTGACTAAAATGAAATATAATAGTTGGTGGTGGAAGAATTTCACAATTCTTAGTGAAAGATACAAAGCTATGGATAAATATTTTGAATTTTTAAACTTTTAGGGAGGAAATAAATATGCTCATAAACTTCCTAATTTGGGGTTGAGTCTCCAATTGATTTTATGTGGCTCTATATTCTTCCTTTCTTTATAAGTTTTTATTTTCTTTCTACAAATAAATTTTGAATGTCAAAGTATATTTTATTGATTTATATTTTTTGGTTTGATCTACGTATTTTTGTTATATTTTTTTTCTTATTCATATTATTGGAATAACAGGTGATTGTTGTAATATGAGATGTCATATAGTTAAGATGTCATATTTTTATAATGAAATTGTTTTTCTATGTGATAAATTTTGTATGAAATATAATAGTTACATAAATAATATAAAAAAAATTATAATATGTTAGTTTCTTTAGTTGATTATATTATTATACTTGGGATAAATGTATCTTCTTCCATAGTATCATAGATATAATTTTAAAATTTCTTTCAGTTGGTGCACTGAAATCAGTCGTCATATTCTTTCTTATTATGTTTATGGAGGGATGAAACTAACATTATTAACATTTACAACATTTCTACTATCTTTCTTTGTAACAAAAGTGATGATTTTTAATTTTATATATCTCGTTTTATGAGAGGAATATGTTCCATAAGATTGTTTTTAATATTATGGTTGTATAGGTCTTGCTTTGGATAACATGCATTATTAGTAAATTTAGATTCCAAACTCTTTTTAGAGAAGAAGAGTGTCTTGCTTTGAATAACATGCATTATTAGTAAATTTTGAGAAGAAGAGTAATGTCATCTGACAATTTTTATATTTATAAGAAAAAATAATTTTTATATTTATAAGAAAAAAGTGATTTAGCTACTGCTTTTAATCATCAAAATATTATAATCGTAATTAATGACTGATATTCTAGATAAAAAAATATTGTTAATTATAATAGAAATAACGATCAAAATAAAATTTTGTGGCTGAATAAATGAATAAAATTTTAGCCACCGAAATTAGTAAGCCAAATATGTTGGTCGCTACCTAGTGATCCTTTAACTATGTCATCTTATCCTTAAATCCTGTTACTTATTTTTGTACAGAGTGGGTTAAATTGACTAAACAAGACTTCCATCAACACATTAAATACATATTTATCCTTTATCACATCACCTTACCTTTTATCCATATCACCTTATCTCTTATAAATTGGATAAAAAAAACCAATAAAAAAATATAAATTGGATAAAAAAAACCAATAAAAAAATAGAATTAAATTCTAAATAAGTAGTTCAAATGAAACTAGAATTAATGATTATGAAATTCACCGTAAAAAGAAACATGGTTGACCATCAAAACCATAACAAGAGTAAGTAAGAAAAATTGAGTAAAAGGTTAATAGTTTTACTCTTCAAATTTGCAGATAAGAAAAAGGACACACATACTTTAACTATCTATTTTAAATTTAATTTTTCCAATAAAGTGTCCCTAACCTCATTTTTTTAAATTATTTTTATTAAGTTTGAAAGACTAATTTATTTATGAGTACTATTTTGGTTTATTTTATTATATATTTTTTTTATTTTATATATGTGTCTCATGATCATGATTTGGAACTTGTAAATAGAGGTTTAATCCTTGAAAATTCAAATGAGTGAATGTTATTCAAGATGAAATTATCTTGTATAATTAGATGAACTATGAAGATACTCATTTCTCTTGATCATTTATTATTGTATTTTCTTCAAATCTTTCTAAATTTCAAAAGTTTGATTTATATATTATTATGATATAGTGTTATTGTTATATAAGGTAGTGTTAATTTAACACTACTATTCACATTTAACACTATAAAATATTATTATTTTATTAATATATAATATTTTATTAATATAAAATAATATCAAATAAATGTTTTTTCCAACATCAATGTCAAACTAATATTTTCTTTTATATATATGTCTTACTTTTCTATTTTTCTTTTCGTGTATGACCAAAATATCAATTTGATGGATGCTTCAAATTATCATAACCCATTCACTGCATTAATCACAACAATTTCCCTAGAATTGGTTGGAGTACAAACATTATAGACAATTCAGTGACCTATGGAATAGGATTTTGAACTCTAAATTTTGCTTCAAATATGGATGCCTCAATAATTCTTGATGGACCTATTGTAGTTACTTTTATATGTCACCAACCCTACATGTTAACCCTCTTATTAATTTGTTCCCTTCAATCCTGATCGAAGGATAAACGAATAAAGAGTTGTAAAATTATAAAATGTTGGTTTTATAAAAGTATGTGTAACTTATATAATTTTCTTATCAGTTTAGATAAAATAATTACTTCTTAAAAATTGTCTAATGATTTTAATAATTAATTTGTTCATGAAGTGTTTAATGATAAAAGTAAAAAGAAAAAAAAAAAGTTAACAATGAAAAGAAAAAGAAACGTCACATATACAAAGTTAAAAAAACAAAAGTGGACCTTAAGAGTCCTGAGGCACATTCACTAAGATATTCTTCAACTTTTATCTGATCTAAATCTAAATTCCAATCCGCATAAAATACTTACTAGATTAACATAAAAATAGGCTTAGGTGAACTTACATAATCATAACATATAGAAGTATTATGCAACAGCACTTTGCACTCCATTAAACAGTAAGGGAGTATTATGCATTGACATTTTGTGTTCTTTTTGTTATTTGAACGCTTTTTGCGTTTCATGAAATTCTTGGGTCAAACGTTTGCATTTCTGTAGCTCTACTTGACCTATGAACTTTCACAAGAAATAATTAATAACGTCATCTGTAATAATCTTTTTTTCAATAATTATTTTGCTAAAAATTGAGTTTCTGATCTTAACTTTGATATTAATTATTGAATCAAGTACTTACTATTAATCTAAAACTATAGTTATTAGTTAAAATATAATTCTTTCTACTTAAAAACAGAATCAATTACTTACTATTAAAACTAAAGTTATCTATCATTAGTTAAAATATAACTCTTTTTATTTAAAAACAAGTTCAGATATAACTATAGTCATCAAATTTCTGTCACACATAACTCATATCACCCGTAATAGAAACATCTTCATTCTTCTTCTTTCCAACAACCAATACGTGTTTTTCTTCAAAAGTTTTAGTTTTCCAACCTTCCTACTCTTTCACGCTGAACAGATCCAATGACTCCCTGGCATGCTATCAACATTTACCTTTGTTTAGTGTACCCCTGCATTTATCTCCTGCACCATACCTCTCACAATGGACCAAAATGTTCGATTGAAAAACAGGACAACAATGTAGTTCTTGCCCTGCTGTTGCAATCAGCAAACTAAGACCAGTACTAAAATGAAATGTTTCAAATTTTCCTTAGGTTTTGATGCCAAGGATCTAGAATAGCGTGAAGCTATCCTGAAAATGATACCATGTAAGTCCTACATTGAGTTCAGTACATCATACGTGTTTAAAAGTGTGACACCTTACTCCTTTCCTTTAGGGTGTTTGTATTTTGAACGAGAAAATCGAAAGTGTGAAAGATGAAGTTAATTTTTAAAAAAAGAAAAAAAGTTTCATTCCAAAACTTTCCATATAGTCTGCAAAGAAATGTAGGGAAAGTTTATTTTCTAAATAAAAAATAATAATTACAATTAAATAAAATATAAAAAAATTATTTTCATTTTAAAATAATAAATAATTAAATTTATAATAGTATATATATAATAATATATAAAATAGCATATATATATATATATATATATATATATATATATATATATATATATATATATAATTATATATATAGAGATTATATATATTTGATATTTTATATATTTTATA
>Ga0099824_1000740_pt1 | contig 41991 bp, 24 predicted proteins | sample SiratrowhiteBW_FD_76837 | JGI IMG/M metagenome (GOLD analysis project Ga0099824, IMG submission 76837) | Root nodule microbial communities of legume samples collected from California, USA - Siratro white BW | ecosystem: Host-associated > Plants > Roots > Nodule | place: USA: California... | reverse complement strand
ATTTATACCATCATATCCCCCTTTTGGAAAACGGTTAGGCTCTGATACCATTTCGGACAGAACCTCCCCATAAGGAAACAAGAACAGCCCCTCAGGTCTAAACAGCGCCACCATGGCTTAAACAACGAAAAATAAAAGGAAATAAAGTTTGTTTATGATTTTCTGTCGCAGTTTGGCTGACTCCGGCATCCTGTACAATGCCACGTGGCATCTTGCGACGGTGACTAATTACGAAATGACCATTGTTAATTTCGTAAGCGTAGTGATTATTGTTTGATAAGAATCTTAAAACTACAACAGCGGCACTACGACCATGGATAAAAAACAATGCCGTGATATTTTTTTTCGGGTGAATCTGTGTTTTATTTTCTTCGCATCCGACTTTTGTTTTTCAGAGTCAATTATTTTTTCTTTATTAACTTTTTAGGTTCTTTTTTAAGTGTCGCATTTTTTAAAAACTATTTTAATTAAGTATTATTTTTAAATTATAATATTAATTACTCATCTATCAATTATATTCTTATATTTTATCTTTTTAAATATTGTATATATTTTTATTGTAATACAGAAATAAAAGAGGTAAAATAAAAATTATAAAAATATTATATTAAGACAAAAAAAGTAATTGATTTTTTTATTTATTCAAAATAATATTAAAGGACACTTTAAAATAATAAGAATTAATGCTCTACAATTCTCATTTGTAAGGTTAATATTAAAAAATAATCTTTTATTTTTTTTATAAAAGGGTATGTTAAAGTAGAATCATGATTAGAGAATAACATCTTTACCTAATTAACATTTTATCCTCCAATAATAGAACCAGAACATTAAAAAAATAAAAATAAACATATAATAGTTAATTAAAACTCTTTAAGTAAGAGAATTAATATTCAAATAAAATACTCATATCAATAAAAATATAATCAAATCAATTCAATAAAAAAAATTATGTTTTTAAGATATTCTAAAACAAACATCTAGACTCTATAAACAATAAAAAAAAACCAACATCCGTTAGGCTTTTTCTTTTAATAACATTCTCCTCCTCTTTTTCTAGAATTTTGAAATGATTTATTGAAAAGAGTGGTCATATTTATCCCTTTCTCAACTTTATCCCCTTAAAATTTAGATAATAATTTCATATTTTTAAATTTAGATAATGATTTATTATCTTTTTCAATGATATTATTGATAGAAACAATCCTATCTGAATTTACTTAAGAAAAAAATATGAACATTTATCTCCTAGAAGAAAGTAGGTGTAGAAATCATACATTTACTAAAGGATTTAAATCAATATTCCTATTCTATGGTTAGTAAGTTCTTCATTATCAAAGTTAACATTAATATGATATATATAATCTACCTCAACAAGACCAAAATTAATATCAAATTAAATCATTAATCTTGAGATTAGCTACTATATGGTCCAAAGTTGTAGATAGATTAGTATCTCCTATAATATCCTAATGTTGAGGGTATGAAAAGACTTTATGAAGAATAAGCACTTCAGCATGTTCCAAAATTTATTAAAGCTTCAAATTATGCTTATTATTTTCATCTTGACTATTAATCATCTATTTAGATTGCTGTGTTACCAACTTCAACATTATGCCTTGAAGAGCTAATCTTAATACCCTTAGGAACATACACCTACCTTTTAAGCATAACCTTAAATGTTCTTTACATCTATAGTTTTAAATCGAATGACCAATCATTTGACAATGGAAGCAAAAATACAAAATTCTTTCACATTTAACCACAATAATCAAGGCAACTCTTGCCTTTCCCCTATGATTTCAGTTGATAATTCATGTTATAAATCCACATCCACTAAAACTCTTGCAAAAAAACCCTCTAGCTTTTTCCAAAGTACATTCATCCAACAATAATGGAGAATCTATACCCCTAGCAATGAAAAGCAATGTCATTAGCCTCCAATACTCCATAGGTAAGCCACACAATTGAACTTAGCACTACACTTTGATGAGTTTAATCATATAAGGGACAAACTCGCTTGTCCAAGTAAATACATGGAGCGTAGCTAGAGACAAGTTCCATGAACCAACTCAAAGAATTTGTTGCATGTCCTCTAAAGATTATAACTCAAATTCATAAAATCATTTTCTCAATGTGATCGTCTTCCATTTTCTTAAGAAACACTATGTTTGAGATATCCAAGACCAAAACTCCAAAATGCATAAGGGGTTTATCTCCTTTGTTAAAAACAACATACCTATGCGAATTATGTTTATAATCATCCAAGTCCGCAATGTAATCTTCTTCAAAAGTTTGAAGAGTAACCATGGCCCCCTTTACGCACAGGTAGACAACTAGCTTATTGGAACTCTGCAAGTTGTGTTCACAACTTGTTCAAAAGACTTTTTTGGGGCAATCCACATATTCCTCTTAGGCAAATAATCTTCCACTATCACCTTATAAACCACAACATTTTCCAAACAGCCCTAGGGGATTACAAACCCCATTGAAGGGAAAATTAAAGCAACAAAAACCACAAAGACAAAAAAAAATGTAGTTAGATTTATTCAATTTTAGGGTAAATGAATGATTTGGTCCTTAAATATATAAAATATTATTAATTTTATTTTAAAAGACACTTTACTTTTATATATATATATATATATATATATATATATATATATATATATATATATATATTAATTGTTATGAATATTGAAATTGAATCTAATAGTTTAAACTACCTCATCATTTAAATACTAGAGTTAAAACTGAAAATTTAGTAATCAAATGTTGATCAATAATCCAATATGCTTTCCATTATTTGATTTCATTTGCAAAGGCCCAAAAGTCTCTAAATACATATTGATATTAAAGGAAATAGTTACTTAATTTTTTTCTTCACTATTATTACCACTTTAAGTTTTTACTAACTTGAGTGTATGTTTAATGAAATTTCCATCTATATATGAATGGTTTCTCTCTTTGTAATGGATATCTTGAAGTTGAATGAAGTTAAAAAAAATTGTGAGATTTTTGAGAGAATTTGAGATGTGTCTCTTCTCTTGTCTTAGTTCTTGTTTCGAGAAACTTTCTTAAAGTTTCATATGGTTTTAAAAGTGATAAATCTCTTTTCGAAATTTTTCTTAATATTCCACATGTTTGGAAAATTTGAAACTCTTAAACATTAAGATTCAAGTATTGTAATCCTTCTTTCTTTAGTTGTCTTTTGGAGACTATTATCAAGAATCATAAACTCAACATAAACTCAAAAGGAAATTTCATGGGGGCTATTACTCATGTGTTGAAAAAAATTCAACACATATGTGTTGAAAAATCAAATAAAAGTTAAAAAAAATCAAAAGAAAATTTTCATAAAAGTTAGAACAAAAATCTCTTGAAAAGTGGATAGTTCAAGAGTGGTTTGTCTTAAGTTTTTGAATCCATTTTCCGTTTGATATCCATAGGGGTTGCACAAATTGTTTCAAGCTTTTTGTGTGGGTTTTATTTTCTTTAATATGTATATATTAGGTGTTGTTCATAAGAAAATTTAACATGAGTCCAATGAATAAATTTTTTGTTTGAAGTTAGTCTTTCTTTGAGTCTTTTCAAGCTTTTTCTTACATTTTTGAGTCCATTTTGTCATATAAGATGTAAAATATTTTGTGGGCCTTTTCTTTTTTAGAGTTTTCAGTTTGTCCTTTTAGATTATTTTGGTTTTGTCTTGTAATTTTCATAATATAAAGGTTTTGTACATTTGAATTTGCTCCCTCTTTCACTTGAGAGTTAATATTTCTTGATTTGACCTTTAAGACAATTTATATGATAACTTGAACTTCTCTTTTGGGTGAATTGAGTGCAGCTAACCTATTCTTATTCTTTCATTTCCTTTATATTATAAATCCAAACACTTGAGTGTAAACACTTAGGGAGTGATTAGGACAATTTTTGTTACTAACCATTACACTTCTCTTGGTAGTTTTTTTGTCTTGAATTTTTATTTAGGTTTTCTTGGAAATTTATGAAAATGTCCTTGAGTCCTAAGGATCAAGAGATTCTTGAAGAACTTAGGCAAATTGTGGAACAATAAGCATTGGAGTTAAGAGACCTTAAAAATGAGAGAAGAGAAAGAAAACATTCTAAATCTTCTACTCATTTGAGGGTAATTTGGAGGATATCTACCAACCAAAAACAGAAAAAAGACACCATCATAAGGGTGGATATGAAGAAAGAAGTAAAAGACTCATGCTTTTACATGACAAGAAGGATTTGATCCTTCAACTTCAAAAGTTAAGTCAAAGGTCTAAAAGTGTTGAAGAATATTATGAGGAGATGAAAATACTCTTTATTAAATGTAACTTGGACAAGAGTTTGCAATAAAAAATGACAAGATTCTTCAATGGGCTAAACCAAGACATCCATGATGAGGTCAAATTGCAATACCATAGTTCTTTGGAGGATATTTTCCAACAAGCTACCAAAGTGGAAAATCAAATAAAAGGGAGAAAATCCTTTGAAAAAATATGTTGTTATAGAGGTTGAGGCTGAAGTCCATTACAAAATATATGCACCTGCATATCCACTTCAAAATCATGATTAGGACACTTCTTCAACAAAACCTTAAACCTCTCTCAGGCTTTACATAATAATTCATCAATTCCTTGTACAAAAGTTGTTATAGAGGCTTTTGCTACAGTGTTCTTGGAGGGTGGAAAGAAGTGAGCCAGGAACTTTGTCTCCACATCCTTCTAATTGGTAAGACTTTGATTAGGTTGTGATTGCAACCACACCTTAGCCTTTCCAATCATTGAGAGTGGAGATAATCTCAAAAAAGTGCATCTTCCTTTGTTTCAGTGACAGCAACTGAACCACACAACTCATAAAAAGTGTAAAAATGAGTGTGTGAATCTTCATGATCGATTCCAGAAAATTGATGAAAGATGATCAATTGAAACATAGAAAGCTTCATCTCCACTATCTTGTCATTCATGATTGGTCTCACAATGCTTGTTAAGTCTCTAGGACTTGCATATGAGTTGAGTCCACTATAGTCCTCCTCTGATTCTAATTTACTCCCTCGATGTCTATTTTCAAAAGAAAAGATGTTTCCTTGCACAATGAAAACTAACGACAACTAGAAGAAAAATTAAGTTCAAAAAATTTATTAAATGAATAATTACCTACATAATTAAAAAGGAAGATAAAATGAATCTAAAAAAAATTATAAATGGACAAATGCTATATATTGAAACACAAATCCCAGACAATGGCGTCAAAAACTTGTTAACAAAAAATTGTAATGATGGCAAGTATACCAATCACAATGTAGCACATAATAAAATTATCGTTCTTCCTAAATGACTTGTGTAATATAAAATAATTTAGACAATTATAATAAATTCAGATTTAAGAACAAATTCATAATTTGATAACAGGTGCAGAAATTAAATACAATTTAAAAGAATATTTGTATTTTTATCAACAATTAAAGGCAGAAAAGGATTGACAACAATAATATGATAAACTTTCTAGGGTTAGATCTCAACAATAATATGATTACATGAGATCAGAAATGATTCAACCTAACCCCAATAATATGAAATTTAGTTTTCATATACATGAGGAAACCAAACATTACAAGAACAATGATGGAATAAGAAAATTACTCCAAACGAAGCCTAAAGACACTTTTAATAGTCAATTTCGTTATCTTTTCTAACCAAAGATCCCCAACCCTAAACCCAAAAAATCTATTAAATAAAACACAAAAATTGATGCCCACTTCTGACGCAACATTCTATGATGGACGCTTATTGGATTCTGTTACTATTCCAGTTCTGGGCTCAATCTACATCAGGCCCATGTTCCTGCGCAAGGAGTGTAACACCCCAACTATTACTTAATTATTTATTATTTATTTAGAAATTATGAGTAATTTTTTTAAAATAAACTTTTCATAGAAAAGATATAACTCATGATACATTTCACAAATATAAATATATACATCTTTTATAAATATTGGTACTACGAATAAATTTACCACAATAGAGTTATACATCATAATGTAGAACTATCTATTTTATATGTTATAATACATTAGAACTAGATTCTTCATAAGTGATTCATCTAGAAAATCTTTCAAAGATTCTTTCTTGACAACTCCTACTGAATAAGTTCTGCATCTACTCATACAACAGGCACATATGAAAGGGAAACATGAAAGGAGTGAGGTCTTTATAAGCTTTAAATATTAATCTTAATAAACTTAACAAACAATGGGGGCTTATAATCATAACCACAAACAATGATGCATATAACTTGACTCAAAACCACAAGAATTACTCTCACTTTACCAAACATATGGATCCATATACCACCACTTTTGATGACCTACCTAGACGTCAAAAGTCTTTTGGGAAGTGATTAGGTAGTTAAGTATATCTCATTGGTATAATCATAATTATTTTCTCGAGAATTACGGTCATCTGCCAATAAAAGAGATATATATGCTCACTAACTAACCTTGCGATGCTGAGCAGGTATCAGACAATATCAAGTTCGGCATGTGAACTATCCTAGTATAGGGCACTACCCTGACTATCCAGATATTCACCTACTTGAATACTTCCTTATACCCCACCCGGTCCCTGCCTTTCATCCCGCAGTTGTACCAAACTGTGACTTCCCAAAAACAAACACTCATACATTATACTGGTTTCAACTCTAAAACCCATGACTCTTTCACCACCAACATATTCATGACATTTTCATCAAGTTATGTCATATATATCTCAATCCACAAATTATACATATCAGTCAAATAAATATAACCAATAAAGCATACAAGTAACTTCTTTGTATCAAATTCATCAAAATACATACTTTTTACTTCATACATAATTATATAAAAAAGATATTTAAATTATTACAAAATATAATAAAATAAAGATTAAAGCAAGAACTTTAAATAAATATAAATCGTATAAAATTGGAGATAATTTAAATAAATAAGACCAGTGCATAATTGGAAATAAAATAAAATACGATCAATACGAGATTAGAGATAAAAATAAATAAAATAATCAGGACTAGTGCGAAACTGGAGATAAATAAATGAAATAAATAAAATAAATAAGATCAGTGCATAACTAAAGATAAAATAAATAAAATAAACGGGACTAGTGCATAACTAGAGATAAAAAAATAAAATAATCAAGACCAGTGCATAACTGAAAATAAAATAAATAAAATAATCAGGGACCAGTGCATAACTGGATATAAAAGAAATAAAATAAATAGGATCGTAACTAAAGATAAAATAAATAAAATAAAGCGGACTAGTACGTAACTGGAGATAAAAGAAATATAAAAATAAAGATAATAAGATAATATATAGTTCAAGATAGGTTAAAATAACTAAAACATTAATAAAAACAAGTATAAGTTTATTAAAATTAATACAGATAAAGCTTAACTCCACTTTCTCCTTACCTTTAAATGGAGAGACATACACTATAGAATAGAGTTACAAATGTTTATTATTCCTTATTTCAAATATCCTTTCTCTCTCTCTCTCTCTTATTTTCTCTTTCTTGTTTCTCTTCTCCTTCTCTCTCTTCCTTCTCTCTTCTCTCTCTCTTTCCTCTTCCCTTCCTATCTTTCATTCTCCCTCCCATTTATATCCACCAATTTTCATCATTTTTTTTAAACAATTTTAATCTTATCTTTAGCAATTGATGCTACAAGATTTTTATTAACATTCTTATCTTACAACATCACTCTACCCACATCACTTTTCATATATATATATTTATATATATATATATATATATATATATATATATATTAATAATTATTATTTTTTATTTTTAATTATATTTTATTTGTAACATTGATACGTCATTATTATTATTATTTTTATTAGAACTTCATTTGAATAATTTATAATAATTATAAATATATGTATATATTATTAATCATTTTTTAATTTATTATTTTTCTTTCTAAATAACTAAAATTAATATATTCTTTTTGTTTCTTTTTTTTATATTATAAAAATTTACTTGGTTTATTTTTTTAATGTTAAAATATTATATATATATATATATATATATATATATATATATATATTTTAAAATATAATTTAATATCATGAATAAAAACTTAAGGTTTTTTTTAACTCTTATAAGAATAAAATAATTAATATATTTATTTAAAAATAAGGATGTTATAGGGAGCCACTGCTGCTTCTCTGCTCTTAGGGTTTCTCCAAGTTGAGCTTACTTGATTGACTTAGACTTGACTTTATTTGCTTCTTTCTATCACTTTTTCAAGGCTTTAATCTTAGTTCTTATATTTTCTTGATAAATATCATCAATTAAATTGAATTAATATCAAATTCTTCTCTTAACTTTCATAATCAATTATTAATAAAAACAACTTAAATTTGAGAATTAAACAAGTTCTAAGTGTAGAAAAAGTTTATTTTTGACCTAAAGTTATATCAATAACACCATATAAAACTACTCTATCACCAAGGTATCAAAGCAATATATAGTGTAAGTGGATAAATGCACGAAACTTTCTCCTTTGAAGAAAGTGGGAAGATGTGACAAAAAGTTACATTATTGGTGGTATATAGGCTTATTTGGGTAACATAGACGCCAACATGCTTGCTCTTCGAGATTTTTTCAGTCATAGGTGTATTGAGAATCTTTTCTAACTCGCTGACAAGGTGGTATCAACAATCCTATCTATAAATGACACATATGATCAACAAGGTGTGGGTTAAAGTATTGTATTGAGAACACATTATATGACTTTTCTCAACCTTCGTTCCTAAAGTGTAGGGAGGGAGAGGCAACGCCAAGTAACTTGGGCCTTCTTTTCTTCTTTGGAGTGTTTTTGTTTCTTGAGTTCTGCGAAATCATTTTGCTACTCAGTGAGTAAAGCCATTTTATCCATCTGGTTTTTCTAAACTTGTGGTGATCGTTGTTTTTCATTGTGTACCATGTTTCTCATAAATACCATGTAATCCCATGAAAGTCAAACTTAGCCCTATAGTGAGTGACAATTATTTTCATCAAGATCGAATCAACCATGCAAGATTGAACTTTTTCTTCCTTCTAGTGCTTCTCGACAAAATTCTCTTAATGACTTTTCTATATGTCCTCTCCCTTACTTCTTGTCTAATAGATAGGTTTATCTATAAGACCATCTGATATTCAAAATAACAATGATAATTGACAAAGGAATAAATATGATTAATGTATATATGAAAATATCAAATCTATTTAAAATATTTTAATGAATCTTTTATTTAAGTCAACTTATCTTAACAAATGTTAATCATCTTGATATCTAATTAACTTTTGATATATAATTATGTTTATAGTGTGATTTGTTATTAATTCGAAGTAATATTATTCTAGAAGTCTTAACATCTCCTTTATCAAATGGTACATTACTCTTAAGCTTGCAGATATAGTTAAGAGTCTATCTTAAAAAAATAAAAATTAATGCGACTATTTTGACTTTATCTATATATTTTTTATTATAGTATATAAAATAAATAATTGAAATAATAATAGAAAAATAAAAATATATTTATTAATGACAAATGAATATATTTAACTTTCACTGATATTAATTCAAATAATTTTATTTTTTAAATATTTGTTCCCCTTTTCTCTTTAGTATCATCTAGTCGAAAGAAAGATGGGTACAAGAAAACCTCTAGTCGTAAGAAAGATGGGTACAAGAAAACCACCAAGTCATCTTCTAAATTGGAGTCATTTGTTTTTCGAGATATTAACTTTCGGTTGGGTTGGATGAAAAGTCCAAAGAGACTGACTAGACATCTACTCCTTACCTAATATTTTTTGTTTAAATTTCGGTTTTAATTTCCCTTTTTGACTAAATAACGTGTGAGGAAGAAGGTATCCAGAAATTCTACATCCACCTCTGCCTCACATGTGATTAACTAATTTATAAATATAACTATATTGTATTTTATAAATATAATTAAAAGTAAATTAGCGCGATAATGTATAGTGAACATGCTATTAGAAAATATTATTTTGAATATATTTTCATTCTTTGATTCTAAAATTTCTTTATTTTTCATGTTTTTGAAATTAAAAATTATTATTTTTAATTTATAATATTATATAACACCAATTAATTACTAAGTAATTATTTATGTGTTGTGATAATACTTTCAAAATTACATATAGTATTATTATAATCCAATGTAAACATATATCATTTAAAAAAACTGTTACAATATATAAAATAAATGTTATTAAAATATTTTATAATTAATATTAAATTAAAATAGTGATTTAAATTTTTGAAAAGATGAAAATTACATATAGTATTATTATAATATAATGTAAACATACATCATTCAATAAAAACTCTTACAATATATAAAATAAATGCTATTAATCTATTTTATAATTAATATTAAAAATTAAAATAACGATTTAAATTTTTGAAAAGATGAAAATTTAAACAAAATATTTTGACATGCACTATATTCATGTATTTTCTCTGAATTAAAAACAATTATTTTAAAATTTATTGGATTGCAAATGAAGAAATTCTCATATCAAAATTAGCTAATTCTACTGTAGCTAAAATATATCTAGACCTTAAATATTTAATAATAATAATTAAATTTGTCTAAAACACTATAAACGTTATAGTACATTTAGGCTATTTTGTTATGAAAGTGTATAATTAAATTTTAAGTATATAAATTTAAGATTTGAAACGTGATAGGAGTCTAGTACACCATTTGCATAAGAGAGATGTGGCGACAGCAGATTCGGTGACAAAAGCGGATACGACTACAGCAGCGATGATAATAATGGCGAGATTAAAGAGATCTGAGATTCAAACTCACTGCTTCTCAACATAAAATATACTGGGCAACGTTTTAGATAAAACCCTAAACATGTAAACCCTAAAAATGACTCTCAGTTTCACAAGAATGTTTTTTTACACGTCATATATCTTGACTATATCAACGCAACATAAAATTCTAAAGTGGATACACAGAAATGTTTTTTTACACGTCATATATCTTGGCTATATCAATGCAACATAAAATTTTAAAGTGGATACTCAAAAATATTCTTTTACACGTTATATATCTTGACTATATCAACGCAACATAAAATTCTAAAATGGATACGTGACACTTATAAATATTTAACTATTTACACTTGATTAACTGTTGTTATCGGCAAAGTTAGAGGATTAAAAATATAGTTAATCTTTCAAATCAATTACTTGTTCAAGATGGTATTAGATGAAATTGATGGATTCATAATTCACCTACTCCGGGTAGGTAATTTAAGTATCAGTTTCGTATCTAGCACGAGTGTTTAGGAGAGAGAAAGAGAGAAGGAATAAACTACAGTGAACAGGACAAGAAATGGTTCCTTTGAAATGGATTGATTGGGTGGGCGGTGAAGAAGAAAGACGGTAAATTCAAGGTAGCTTACAGTGGAATGTGAATGAGACCAACACCCATAATGTTTTTCTTTTTCTTTCTTTTGTTTTTTGTTTTTTGTGTTGTGTAGTTGTGTTGGGGATTGGGGTGGAGTAGGAAGTAGTGGAGCACTGTGATGTGAGATTGAAAAGCAAAGAATGGCACTTCACTTTTAGGCTGTAATCTGAGACAACCAGCCCCAGCTTCCAATTCCAATCATCCTTACAAAACACATAATTTTGGGTCCACTCTTTCAAAAAAGTGAGTACATATTATAGGTAGGGTGAAAAATTGAATAAACTATAAAAGTTCGACATAGTTGTTGCTCACTGCTTTTTCTTTTCCGTGGATCATCTCAAAGCTCTCTCCTTTTTTGGTGACAGATCCCTTGCTGGGTTCAAGTTTCTCACTTTGGCTTCTCCCCAAAATGGGTTCCTCAGATCGATTGTTCAACCGGCAAAGAACTCTCCATGAGATCCTTGGTGGTGGTCAAGGTATGCAAATTTCTTTTTTGATTAATTTTGATTCAATGTCTCAGCTTTATTGGTGATTTGTGTTGATCAGTGTATCTGAATCTTTTATTTTTATCTTCTTGGTTTTTGTTTGTTTATGTTCATTTTGGTACACTATTTGATTCAACAGTGGCATAGACATATGGGCTGTGTTTGGGCCTGTATCTGCCTTTTTGTTTTCTTTTTTCGTAATTGGGAGAAGGGTCAGGACCAGAAGAAGAGAATGAATTGATAACTGTTCATGATCTTTGAATCTTTGCTGAATCAATGCCATGCTTCAATGCAGTTGCAGATTTAATACTGTGGAGACGGAAGAACCTAACGATGGGGATATTGTTGGTCACACTAGCTGTTTGGGTTGTGTTTGAAAGATCTGGTTATACACTTCTGTCTCTTGTTTCCAATGTTTTCCTCCTCCTCATTGTCATTCTTTTCCTTTGGGCCAAGTCAGCTGCGATTCTCAACAGGTAACAGTTAATCTCTCTGAATGTTCTTGACATGGATCTTCTTGTGTGTGCTTTTCTGAACTCTGAAATGTGATAGAATGTAAAAGCATTTGTAGATCACTGATACCTCAAATTCTGATTATTTGTTCTAATCTGGAATTGTTTTGTCTTCAGAGTAATCTTTTAAATTTGTATGGTTCGCGACATTTGGAAGATAAATGCTGGTATGGTGTGTATAATATGGTGATGTATGTTTTGTCTGTGCAGAACACTTTTGTATCTTAATGTTTTTAAGTTTTCTTGTACGTTGAAGGGGTCACAGTTTATCAGCAGTTGTGGATATGTTTGTGCCTATTGGAAATAAAACCATTTCTAAATTTTCATTAATCATTCTTGAGAACCCTGAGTTTTGTTGCTGCTATTGAGGAGGATTTTGTGATTTATTTGATTCATGAAATCTACAGTTGCAGTTGCAAGTTTTTCTCCAAAAATACTTTTGTAGGAGAAAATTGTTCACATTGTATATTTGTTGCATTTTTTTAATTCTGAGTGATGAAAGGTGCATCCTTAAAATCTTTGATCAGTTGAGCAGATGAAATTGGCCTCACCTCCACTGTTGGTAACTATTTGTAATGCAGAAGATGTGTTGCGTAGTCTTTGAGTGTATTGATCTTAGATCCATTTTTTTAAAGTTCATTTCGGTGCTGAAATGGGGTATATTTGATACCTTATTTTGTATCTGAATGCCTATAATGAAAATACTTTGTGTATTTCGGGTCAGATCAAGTCAAATGGAGATTCATGATTCACATTCAAATTGAAGCTATTTATAATAACTTCCATTTTTCATATTCAAAAAGAGGATCTGATACTTCAAAGACTAAATCAAACATGTCATTTTTCAGTAAATTTTCATAGTGATTTCTTGTATACAGTGTTTGAAAGAAGGTATAAAAGTAGGTTAAACTGTTACTTTTATTTTGACAGACCTGCACCACCTCTACCACAGTTGCATCTGTCAGAGGAAATGGCAAACGAAGTTACTACTTTTATCCGCACAAGAGTTAATGATTTGTTATCAGTTTCTCAAGATATTGCCCTTGGTAAAGATTCAAGGCTGTTCCTGAAAGTAGCTGCATACCTCTGGCTAATTTCTATTATTGGTGGCTTGACTGATTTTCTTACCCTGGCATATATCAGTAAGTTTCTTAGCATTATAAAATAGATTTACCTTATTAGAAATGGATTTTAAATCTAACTCAATTTTATAAAATCGGTTTGTAAGGTAAGGTTGGTAGTTATTTAAAGTCCACTTCTAAGACACTTCACTATTGATTAATATCCGTTTTTTGAAAATTAAGTAGTAAATGAATAGAAATGACTTTGTTGTTATGGTTTGGTTATGTGGCAGGTCTTTTTATTGTTCTTACAGTACCAGCAATCTATGAAAGATATGAAGAATACATAGACATGTATATTTTGAAGGGTTACGAAAACCTGTGCTTTTTACATGTGAAAATAAATGAGAAATATTTCAGCAGAGTCCACAACTGGATTCTGGAGAAGAAAAAGCTGAGCTGAGTTTGTTTTCTCACAGGCATTTTGTTAATTTATTTTGTTACTCTTCGACAACATTTCTTACAGGATCACTGGTGAGATTTAAATTGTGAGTTTGAGGGACAATAGTGATCTTCTCTCTGAGAGTCTTCCTTTTGCATTTTCCATCTTTCATGATGGATTTCATTTTTGGTACATAATGAAGAACCTTTTAAGTTGGACTTTTCATTTAGTCCACTAAGTATTTAAGATTTCTTCTTAGGCTAGCAGAGATAACATATAGGTGCCGCTATAATTATCCCTATGATAAAATTTGATTGTAGTAAGTATTTGCATGTAATATAGCTACAACTACCATTGCACTTATTTGTAGATTTTTGCAAGATTTGCATAAATTATTCACTCTATTCAACAATTTAACACACCAAATAGTATTTTGTCCATTTCTCTAAAAGTCTTCCATGGAACTATAATAGGAAAACTTAGCTAAGCTTTTCGTCAAACACCAAGAGGGTGTTTTGCCCGGGTTAATCCCATATCCAACCTGATTAAAATAATTTATTTGGGTTGGGTTGAGATGAATGTGTTATTTATTTTGCCAAATCTGAATAATCTACTATGATAGTGATAGGTTAGATTGAATTGAGTCTATGCATAAAAGAAGTATAACTTATTTTAAAATTATAAAAAAAGTATAGTTTTTTCTTTACCAATTAAGTATGATACAATTATTGAATATTTATATTATATATTCTAATTAAAAAATGTGTTGAAAAGAATCAAATCTTAAATTAAAAAAAAATGGTATGAAGGTGAGAAGATTGGAAGTGTAATTTTACGTTGCATTTTATAAGTTTGAAAATTGGTTTTATTTGTGTTTGATTTGAGTTGGACATTATAAAGTCTATTTGTAATGGAAGATTATAAATCAAACTTTTTTTTCACAAACAACAAAAACTAAAAAGAAAGTTGAGTTTATATAGAGTTTACTATTGGAACGAAAAGTGGGAAAAATATATCTTAAATATGACATGAAAAATATCTGCAAAGAATAATTTCAAAACTCATGGATGAGTTATTAATTAAAGAGGCTATAAAGTGATAATGCAAGGTTGGTTTTATTTTACTTAGAAACTTTTATAAAACTTATACTTTAATAGTTTTTTTTATTTAAGTTTGAACTTTTTTAGATTTAGAAAATAATTTTTCATTCATACATTGTCTTATTTAAAATTTAAGATTTTAAATTTAATGACACGAGCATACTTTAATGAATATGTTGTATAAGATATATGTCTTAAATTTATAATTTGGTCATGGTTCTACACTAGAAATATTTTAAGAAATGTTCGAATAAAGATACATAAAATGATGTTTGATATATGTCATTTTTCTCAAACTTTAATTTTTTTATTAGAGCATATATAAATAATAAATTGAAATAAAAGATATATTAGTTTTTTTATCAACGATAAAATTTGTATAAATATATAAAATATTTACATACACACATAAATATTAGTGTGATTAATGGCAAAACCGAGAACTGTAAGTACTAATGTTATCCTGTTAAATTTCCGTATCCACGTGTAACATAAAATCAATCATGCGCAAACATTTTTTATGGAAATTAAGAGATGTAAACATGAGCATGGTATTAATTAAATATAAATGAGTTAGGTTGGATTTATGGTATTCAAAATTTAATATTCAATCCAATAAACGTATTGAATTTGATTGGATTAACTTGAATTAGACCCGACACTTCAAAAATATTCAACCAAAATGTTCGATATATTTTAATCTATGGGTACTACGTACTCCTCAACGCCTCTAAGTGGTCGGGACTCCTTCTTATACATTATTTTAAAAAACGGCTAAAAACACATTAAAATAAAATTTCGAAGGTGTGAAATATTATTGTTCTTAAAAATTTATCCACGATAAATTGTGTAAGTTTTTAAAATATAACAGGAACTTCTCGGATAATATCAAAACTAACAAGTATTGCTTTTTTATGAACAAAATATCTAGAATATTTAGAAAAGAAAATAGAAAAAGAGAGAAAAGGGAAGATGTCAATAAGAGAAGAGATGAGAAGGTGGATCTGAGGTGTGTGTTTTCAGAGTAGGTAGGAGCCCTTATTTGTAAAGGATGGAAACATAAGCAGTTTTGAAGAGTGACGTGTGAGGAACGAAAAATGGGAAACTGCTTCTGCAGCCCTCGCTATCCTCAACGTTTGTATTGAGTCAAACTGCCTCCAACGTTCGAAAAAATGGAAGCTTGATGTGCGGAAGAAATGGGTTCAACATTTGACTACAAAAACGACATCTGTTTTCTCCTCAAAATGTTCCACGTACCAGTGTTTCTAGAATAGATGTGGTTGTTGGAGAGATTTCCGCAAATCTGGTTAGGGTTCAAACGTTCTTTACCCCCTTTTCTAGATTTTGCAATATCCTATGTTCATAACAATCCCCCACATATTGCAAAATGTTTAAAGAATAAAGAAAATAAATAAATAAATCCTGGGTCTCATAAGATGTAATGCATTAGAGCTGGTATAGCAAGCTATATGAACCAATCCTAGATCAATGAACTTAACACACAGTGTAGTTGGTATAGCAAGCTATATGAACCAAGACACTTAGTATGTGTTAGAGGTTTATCAATCACAATACACCCCCACAATTGTTGCAGTTATGTTGTGTTGCACCTAACAGGCCATGCGAGTGCCCGATATTCATGAGTGTTTTAGATATCTTGCCAAGATCTCATGCAAGCAGCCCCACTTGACACTCATATAGGTGATTTCATCAAGTATATGTTGCAAAGAATACACCACCCATAAGGGATATGAAAATCATTAAAAACTTTGTTACAAGCTAAAATTCGTACTCCACATGAATTTTAACGACAAAGTTTACCTTTTCAATAATGTAGTATCTAGCACCTTCACACACCATAAGAATGGACAAATTAATTTTAAATCAACTTTGTGCTAGCAGAACTAACAAGTGACTTGTTTTTACCCATATGAATCATATTCATGGGATCTCCAATCACAAAGGTTGGGTTTCCATCACTTGTTTGTTTGCAAGTGGCTTGAGTCCCATTCCCCTCGATGTTTGTAAAATCATGTTCCTCCCTAGAGGTTTTGTCAGAGGATGGGCCAAATTTCATTCTGACTTAACATAATCAATGGAAATTGTTTCCCTCTTTAACAACTTCTTTACCAAATTATGTCTCAATTGTATATGTCTATTCTTTCCATTGTAAGTTTTGTTTTTAGCTATAACTATTTCCGATTGACAATCACAATGTATTAATACAGATGGGGTTGGTTTCATTCCTAACAAAATGTTTGCTAAGAAGTTTTTCAACCACTCAGCTTCACTTCCAGCCATTTCAAGAGCAACAAACTCTGATTTTATTGTTGATCTAGCAATAATGGTTTGTCTGGCTGATCTCCATGTAATTGCACCACCACTAAGTGTAAATACATAACCACTAGTGAATTTTGTCTCATCTGAATTAGAGATCCAATTAGCATCATTGTACCCTTCTAGCATAGCGGGAAATCCACTATATTCAATGGCATAGTCCATTGTACCTTTTAAATATTTCATAAGTCTTGCAAGTGCATCCCAATGATCCTGATTAGGACATTGAGTATACATGCTCAGTTTACTTACTGCATAAGCAATGTCTAGTCTTGAAAAGCTCATTAAGTGCAATAAACTCCCAATTATCTGGGCATACTGAGATTGAGAAATATAATCTCTTCTGTTTTTCTTTAATTGAGAGTTAGCATCATAAGGGGTGCTTACTAATTTAAAATCATAATAGCCAAACTTTCTAAGAAGTTTCTCAGTATATTGCTCTTGAAATAGTAATATACTATCTCTCTTCCTTATGACTTTAACTCCTAGAATCACACTTGCTTTACCCATGTCTTTCATTTCAAACTTAATTCAAGAAACACTTTTGTTTTAGAAACTATATCAATGCATGTACCAAAAATAAGCATGTCATCCACATATAAGCATATAATGACACATTCACCATTTTCAGATTTAGTGTACACACATTTATCAAAATCATTAGTAGAAAAACCATCACATAGTAAAACATTATCAAGTTTTTCATGTCATTGTTTTGGTGTTTGTTTAAGCCCATACAAAGATTTTAAAAGTTTGCATACCTTTTCTTCTTGGCCAGGAGCTACACATCCTTCAGGTTGAGTCATATAAATTTCTTCCACTAGTTCACCATTCAAAAAGGCTATCTTAACATCTATTTGAAGAATAACTAACTTGTGGATAGATGCTAGAGCTAGCAACACTCGAATAGAAGAAATCCTGGTAACTAGAGTAAAAGTATCAAAATAATTTATGCCTTTTGCTACTAATCTTGCCTTATACTTTTCTATCGATCCATCAGGATGATACTTTTTCTTGAAGATTCACTTACAACCAATAGGTTTTGCTCCTTTAGGCAAATCTACTAAAGTCCAAGTGTTATTTTTCTTAATTGAATTAATTTCAGCCCTAATGGCCTTGTCCCAATGCTTTGCATCAGGAGCACTAATAGCTTCTGAAAAACTTAATGGTTCATTTCCAACAAGATAAGTATAAAAATCATCTCCATAGGAAGTTTCCTTTATCTGTCTTTTAATTCTCATCAAATCCTTACACATTGTATCACTAACCATGTCTATAGATTGTTTAGAAGTATCAATAACCTTTAAAGGAAAGAAAGATATGTTCAAAAAACTCAACATTTTTTGTTTCTACTATAATATTACGTTTGTCAACACCTTATTTCGTCCGGATAAATATTAATTAGAATAAAAATTTTACAAAACAAAAATAATAATAAAAGAATAAAATGTAGTTGATTAGTTATAGATTTATTTTAAAAACGAAAAAATAATATAAAAAGGAGAGAGGTTTGACTTATTCATTAATTTTTACAAATTAAAATAACAATTAATAATAAAAAAACAAAAATAACAAAAAAATAAAAATATAAAATAAAGCAACAGAATTTAAAAATAAGAAAAAAAAACAAAAAAAAACATAATAATTAAAGAAATTGAGATTGCTTTCAAATCGTTTCTTGATCTGCAAGTTCAATACATATTTAAAATAATAACAAAAAAAAAGAGACTGAGTCAATCCTCTAAACTACTTTCTTTTAATAATAAAATAATATGAAAAATAATAATAACAGAAAAATAAGTGGAGAAACCATTCCTCCCCACTTTCCACAATTCTTTTTCCCCGTAAACCACTTCTATGATAACTGCTATTATTGATATTATAAATTATCGAATGATACGAAGAAAAACAAAAATAAAGGGGAAGAGATATTAAGGGCAGAATACAGAGAACCAAAGAAGAGAAAGGAGCACCTTTTTAAAAGAAAAGAGAAGTAGTTTTTTTTTAGAGATCAAACTTTGAAGAATTAAGTTTCAGGTATGATTTCAGAACTTAAAATTGGCATGCATTTAAGATTTATGGTTTTGTTGTTGCTTGGTTCATGTATGATAAGTGTACAGTCACACTCTCTCTCATCCATGAAAGCCTTCTTCCATAATCTTTTACTGTAACTCTTCACTGCACCACTTTCCACTATCCAAAACACCTAAAACAACCCCTAAAATCCACCAAAATTCAATCATGTTTGCCCAAAAAAAATATTGCACCCAAAACCACTCCAAAACAGCACCAAAATGACTTCCACCGTCACCGCCATTTTTTCCGTACTGCTGCCATTGCATCGTGCCGCCGCCACCCTCCTTCCTCATCGCTGCCGCCGCTTTTGGTTCATCATGGGTGAAGAAAGGTGATGGTGGCTTAAGGTTAAGGTGGTGGTGGCTTAGGGTTTAAGAGTTGGACCATTCTATTCGCACCCCCACATTACCATCACACCACCAACCAAAAAGAAGTAATATAAACTATTCGTACCCTCCACATTACTATTGCACCACCAATCTAAAAATAATAAAAACTATTCGTACCCTCCACATTATCATTGCACCACCAGCTTAAAAAAATAATAAAAATGATTTTGGGCCTTTGGGACCAGCCCAAAACTATAACTTTTTTTTTGTACTCCCATATTTTAAGTTTATATCTTTCATATTTTATTTTTTTATTTTATTGTGTTATAATTATTATTTTTTTATTATTTTAATAAAAATTAAATTGGTATACTAAAACTTTATAAATAAATTTTTGGAATATTATATTTGCTAATAATGTTAGATATCAAATGGCCGCACGCGTCATACGATATTTAATATAAAACTTTGGAAATAAAATTTTGGGATATTATATTTTCTAATAATGTTAAATATCAAATGGCCACACACGTCATACGATATTTAATATTATTATTCCAAATGTTTTTTAAATATCAAATGGCCGCACGCGTCACACGATATTTAATATAAAACTTTGGAAATAAAATTTTGGGATATATTTTCTAATAATGTTAAATATCAAATGGCCGCACGCGTCATACGATATTTAATATAAAACTTTGAAAATAAAATTTTGGGATATTATATTTTCTAATGATGTTAGATATCAAATGACCACACGCATCATACGATATTTAGTATTATTATTCTAAAGTTTTTAAATATCAAATGGCCGCATGCGTCATACGATGTTTAATATAAACTTTAGAAAATAAAATTTTGAAATATTATTTTTTTAATAATACTAGATATCAAATGGCCTTACGCGTCATACGATATTTAATATTATTATTCCTAATATTTCTTAAATATCAAATGGTCACATGCGTCACGCGATATTTAATATGAAACTTTGAAAATAAATCATTTTAATATCAAATATAACAAATTAATTACAAAAATGTCACAAATAAAATATTAACCCGATAAACAATCTTATCCAAAGAACTACGTAACCCTGATTCTCCATTCTTGATGGAGATACGTAGGAGCAAGGTCAAACGTTGTCGGGCCCTTTCAAAAAAATAAAAAAAAAATTTGTTTGTTTTTATCTTCATTTTTGTTTAATTTTTTGGGAAAATAAACATTTTGAAAATTACACTCATTTTATTTATTTAATTAAAGGTACCGTCATAGGACAGGCGCTGTAGGGGTGTTAATACCTTCTCCACACGTAACCGACTCCCGGACCCAAAATCCGATTTTCACAGACTTGCTTTATCAATTTTCCTATTTTTCCATATAAAATATGGTGGCAACTCCTCTGTTCTTTTAAAAAAATAATTTTATTTTGTTCGTCGTCCCCATCGTGACCCCTGTTGCGACAACATTCAATTATTTCATTATTAAGAACAAGAAACCTATAGGCAGCATTATCTTCAGCATAGCCTAAAAATAGACAGTCAGAAATTTTAGAACCTATTTTCCTTTTCTTAAAATCAGGTAACATCACTTTAGCTAAACACCCCCACACTCTTACATATTTAAGATTAGGTTGAAAACCTTTCCACTACTCATAGGGTGTTTTGCCAGTTTTCTTATATGGTATTCTATTTTGCAAAAAAAACATGTTGTAAGAAGAGCTTCTTCCCAAAGATTATCAGGAGCATTAGAACTAATGAGCATAGCATTCATCATTTCTTTAATAGTCCTATTTTTCCTTTTAACTACTCCATTGGATTCAGGTGAATATGGTGGTTACTTCATGAATAATACCTTCATGAACACAATAATCGTTAAATAAAACATATTCACCACCTTTATCTGATCTAATCCTTTTAATTTTCTTATCTAATTGATTTTCAACTTTTGTCTTATAAGAAAGAAACATATCAAAAGCTTCATCCTTATGTTTTATTAAGTACACTTTTGTATATCTTGAATAATCATCTACAAAAGTTACAAAATAATTTTTACCACCTCTAGTCATGGTTTGTTTTAAATCAACAAGATTGGTATGAATTAAACCTAACAACTCAGTTTGACGTTTTACAGAATGACATACTTTCTTTGTAATTTTTTATTCTACGCATACATCATGTTTCCTACTTTGTTTATCATGCATTTTAATTAATCTTAGTTGTTGCAATTTAATAACATACGAAGAATTTACATGTCCTAATCTAGCATGCAAAATATCATAAGAGTCAATAATATAAGTAGAAGACACAGATCCAGATTCATTAATAATCTCAGAAACATTGAGTACAAAAAGACCTTGATCACAATATCCCTTCCACACAAAACACATTATTTTTTGTCATCACAATCTTATCAGATTTAAATGACACTTTGGCCCCTACCTTTCCCAATAGTGCTACAGAGATCAAATTAACTCTGATTGATGGCACATGCAACACGTCACTTAAAGCCAAAGTCTTCCCAGATGTGAGCTTTAAAAGAACTTTACCTTTTCCTAAGACAGAAGTAGTCCTAGAATCACCAAGATAAACTTGTTCTTCTCCATCCCCTACATTGGAGTAAGAGGAAAACACATTTCTGTTTGCACATATATGCCCTGTACCCCCAGAGTCTACCACCCATTTTCTCATAAGGTTCACTTGTAAAACGGCCGCACAAATTGTATCTTCCCCTTCGGCTATATTTACTTTAGGAGGATTGTTGTTTTTGACCCTGTGTCTGCACTGAGGTGCATGGCGACCTGGCCTTCCACAAACAAAGCAGTTTCCCTTCTTCTTGAAGGTGGGTTTAGGTCCACTAGGACGGGAAAAATTAGATTTATTTTTTTTCTTGTGATCAGGTTTTTTCTCGTACCTTTTTGGAGCTGGTCTGTCTTCTATTATATTTGCTTTGGCAAATAAGGCTTTAGCTCTTGCAGCAGCACATTCCTTCCGGTTAGTGCCTTCAATGATGATGTGAGTGATGAGGTCTGGTAATGACATCTGTCTATGCTTGTGCTTCAATTGTTTTTTGTAGTCTATCTAGGATTGCGAACGTTTCTCGATCAGAAGTTTCGAAACAAATTCATCAGGTAGAACAAATTCATTGATTTCAATCTTGATATCCTTGTCCTCTATGATCTCCTGGTGGTAGTACTTTCCGATAACGAATCTTTGTCGGACAACATCTTCAGCAGTTTATTTGAGGATAAGAGAATCCCAAATTTCCTTTTAGCTCCTTCTAGGAGCAACACACATCGAATAAGTCGTTAGATAATGCACTGAGCATGGTGTGACGACATACCATATTTGCGTGAATCCAATCTTCAATTTGTTTCGCAGGAGAGCTGGAGTCGGGTCTGGACGTCATAAGTGTAGAGCCAACTCTGTACATGTCTAATAGAATAGACACACGTTCTTGCCAGCGTCAGAAGTTTTGACTTGAGAACACTTCAATCTTTGAAAGATTCAAAAATGGTTTCAAAAAGATGGTTGACATTCCGGAAGCACCATTTGACATCTCCGGTGCAGTGTTATTGTTGTTTTCCACACCGTCAGCCATAAGTCCTTAAGATTGTTTCAAAAAAGGCTGAAAACACACTAAAATACAATTCTGGAGGTGTGAAATATGACTTTCCTTAAGGACTTATCCGAGATAAATTGCACAAATCCCCCAGGATACAACATGAACTTCTCGGATAATACCGAGGATCTCAGAACTAACAAGTATTGCTCTTTTATGAGCAAAATACCCAGGATATTTAGAGAAGAAAATAGAAAAAGAGAGAAAAGAGAAGAGGTGAGGAGGTGGATCTGAGGTGTGTGTTTTCGGAGTAGGTGAGAGCCCTTATTTATAGAAGATGGAAACATGAGCAATTTTGAAGAGTGACGTGTGAGGAACGAAAAATGGGGAACTGTTTTCGCTACCCTCGCTATCCTCAACGTTCGTATTGTGTCAAATTGCTTCCAACATTCCTCCAATGTTCGAAAAAATTAAAGCTTGATGTGCGAAAGAAATGGGTTCAATGTTTGCATGCAAAACGACATCTATTTTCTCCTCAAAATGTTCCACGTTCCAGTGTTTCTAGAATAGAGGTGGTTACTGGAGAGATTTCCGCAAATCTAGTTAGGGTTCGAATGTTCTTTACCCCGTTTCCAGATTTTGCAATACGCTATTTTCACAACACATCCATGATATCTACCTGCTAGTTCTAGTTGAGAAGATAAAATTATTCTTCTCCTAAAAATTTAAACTTAAACTATCCTTCACCTTCATTGCATTTTGCGGCATTGTTTTCCAGTTTCCTTTTTTTCTTAATTTCCTTTCCCCTGTACATTTTCAATTTCTTTTTCCTTACACATTTCCAAATTCTTTTCCCCATCCTTCTTCCCAGCACTTTTTTTTTTAATTTCTTCTTCTTGCATCGTTCTTCCATGCACATTTTCAATTTCTTCTTTCTACATCCTTCTTGCCTTCACCTTTTAATTTCTAATTGCGGCCAGTTAATATGGGGTGAAGTGTGCATGGCTCTTGTGTATTTTCATATTTTTATAAGCTTTTGGATTGTATAATTCGAAAGTAAAAATTTTTACAAAATAATTTTCAGATTGTGCAGTCCGGAAATGAAAATAAATTTCATATAACTTTCGGATTGTACAATCTAGAAATAAAAATCAATTTATATAACTTTTAGATTGAAGGTGCGTAGTTTAAGCTGGGCAGTTACTTCCTGCACGATACATATTGCTTCATGCACTTAATAAATTCTCAGTATGCCAACAATCTCCTCATTACTTTTATTTTAAAATTTAGTTATTAAATGACTTTTTTTCTTTCTCATACTAAGTCACGTACACAATTATACAATCAAGTAAAAACTTTTAACTTCTCTCATAAATATTAACAAACTTTCTTGATAAATAATAAAAAAATTTAATAAATATTAGAAATATCTAAATTTTTTAAGCAACATTGAATTAGTTATCATAAAACTAAATATTTAAAAATAATGTGTTAAACTAAATTTTTTAAATTATTATAAATATCTTAACAACATCCAACATTATTTTTATTATTGTTCAAAAAGAAATATAAGAGAAATGTTTCTGTAATGTGAGAAGAAGAAAAATTATTTAATATATAAAATAACAAGGATATTATTAGTATTTTGAAAATTTTTTAAATGCTGAAAACATTTTGTATCGTAACGGAAACAATTATCTTTAAGCTGAAAAACAACACCTAATTTTCGAAGTCTAAAATCCAAAAGCTAAAACCAATTTCAAATGATTTCTGAAATTTACAATCCGAAAGTCATATGAAATTGGTTTTGACTTCCAGATTTAAATTCCAAAAGTTTAATTTTTTTTGTTAAGATTTGCGATTATTGAATCCAAAACTCAATCAATTTTAAATGACTTTCAAATTATAATTCAAAAATCTTAATTTTTACCAAAGAGATATTTTTGTCTTTTTACCAAAGTTAATTTTGAAATAAAAAAAAAAGAAAAAAACAAAGTATGGAGGTACAGATTGATATTATAAAGGTGCAGGAAGAAGCTCTCACGGGCCGGAATTTATCGACAACCATGGGTGGACTTATGAAACGCTTTAATATGGCCACTTGCCCGAATTTATATTTGGAGAAGTTATTGCTCTATTTGTGCAAGTCATATCTATATGCCCCCCAAATGTCCAGTACATTCTAGAAGCATACATACATACGTTTTATATTTATATAGTATTTTGAATTAAGTACTTATTATAAATATTAAAAATACACTTTATTCTATTGAATGTTGTAGTACCGATTTTGTAATACTTCACAAATACATTATCCACTTACGAGATATTTGCATAATTTCACAACATTTGAAGATATACTACTCACATATTAGATAATCGCATAATACATCTACAATTCAAGTAAAACTCTTGAATATACATAACATATGTGGTTCTAACCAACTTAATATGGAAAACACTTAATAACTAATCCATCTCGACTACTTCCGAGTATTTTAATTTAAGTTTCGAAGTCTATAATGTGTTCGATCTCAAACGAAAATACTTATTTAACTCTCCCTTATATATATATATATATATATATTAATATTTTTAAAACTTCTCTAATTCTTATTAATTTGACATTATAAAAATTCTTGATTTATTTACATATAGATTTTTATCCGTAAATGAATTTAGCATTACATATTTATATAAAAATTTATTACATACGAATTTTATGTACGGATTTATTATCTACATATTTAAATCCGTATGTAATTACATACGAATTTAAATTTGTATGTTATTTACGGATTTCAAATACGGATATTTTACATACGAATTTGTTACATATGAATTTTACATACGAATCCAAATTCGTATGTAATTACTTACGAATTTTTCTATAGATAATATTAATAATTAATTTTATTAAAATTATAATAATTATTATTAACATTATTATTACTTTTAATATTATTACTATTTATTAATATGATTAATTATAATAATAATATAATTACTAATATTATTATTTTAATATAAATATTAAAATTGTTGATAAGAATAATATTAATATTATATTATTACTATTGCTTTAGATATTATATTTATTAATATCATTATTATTATTTTAGAATTATTATTAATAATATTATTATAATCAATATTATTATTAATATTCATATTATTATTTATGATATTAATATTATTATTAAATTATATGATTAAAAATATTATTATTATATTTAATATATTTTTTTAAAATTATTATTATTATTATTATTATTATTAGTAATAATAAGACTTATTTCCATCGAAACAAAATATAAACACACTACCAAAATAACTAACATACAATGCAATATATTTTCTTTTCATTTTTACATTAAACCTTAACAACCAAATAATTACCCTTTTCATGCCACCCAACACAGACGACAATATGTTAACATTACAAAGCTCTTACCACAAACGAATGAACAGAGAAGGAGAACGGAAAAAAAACTAAAAAACCCTCGACTAACACATATTGAGAGACATAAACAACAAATCATGTCACCACAAACGAAACTCTCACTACAAACAAGAACGAACGACGAGAAAGTAACAACGGTAGAGAGAGATTAAGAAACAGAGACTCACAAGAAGAGAGAGAATGTCACTACAAAATTTTCAACTTTCTCTTTGCACCCAATATCACTACCGGTTTTTAATAGTTAAAGTGATATAAATTCAGACCCGCATATCACGGAATAAAATTATTATAGATTATACTTCGTGAGACTTTTGCAATACACACATTTTTTTATTTCTTGAAGAGGTATGAGACTTATGCGAGGATTAGCGGCAAGAGAAATCAACCAAATATGTGTAAAAACATTTATTGAGGAGATAAACTTATGTGGTAGCAATTGCAAACATAATTACGTATAAGCGATATTATTTCAAGGTTATTTTGTAGGATAAAACTCGATTACTTTTTTTTATATATAAATTAAAGGAATAAGAGTAGTTTACGTAAGTGAAAATTAGGCAAGAGAAAGTAAAAGTTATCCTTCAAGAATGAGAAATCGCTTTTGATTTAAAACAAAGGAATCAATTCCTGACTTGGTGTATCAATATTTCCTATTTTGTAGGCATTGATTTACAAAAATATTTTCTACTTTTATACATTCCTTTTACTTTTAGAACATAGTTTTTATTTTCAATCTGTTAAAATTTCAAAAATTTGGTTGCCTTTAGTTTTTATTTTCATTTTTAATTTCAATTTCTTGTTTGGCTTATCATTATAGCCCCAAAGTCAATGATAAAGATCACTCATAATAAATAATGAGAAAAAAAATCACTGATTAATCTTGATGGGAGTGCATAGAAAATAATAGAAAATAAAAAAAAGATTTTAGTGTGTTTTTCAAAAACATATTTTAAACTACATTAATGTTTTCTAATCTTCCAGCAAACATATTTTCAGTTTCCTTTCTGTTTTATGTTCTTAAAAAATAAAAAATGTTGATAACAAATGTTTTAAGAAGACGCGTTTTCAAGAGGCGCAATGGAAGATAACAGTGGCATAAAAGGTTTGACTTTACAGGAACTATCATTCTAATCATTCATGTGAAACATTGACAGATAACAAATATGATAAAATATCGCCTCATCATACTGCAATGCCACGAAAAATAGAAGTTCTTCGCATACTTTTAATAAAAACCATTTTGTTTCTCTACTCGTACAAAAACCTGTTTTTTACCTGAAAATATTTTTAAGCAATCTTGATTGTAGTTGCTTGTGTATGCAACTTTTATAAAAAGAATCATTTGCTCCAATATTATTTTCTAGTTGCTGAAGTTTAAGAATCATACACACTGCTATTAGAGGTGCTCTAATATTTTGCCTTGCAAACAGAAAACAAAGTTCCTGCATCAATTGCGTAAAATTTGATTCTACTATAATAATAGCCACCATTTTAAGACAATATTAGAGGGCTACGTTGTGTTTAAATCTATGATTGGATGGAATATTGGTACTGAGACTTGAACCCCACCAAATTTGAAACGAAAAAGTTGTCATGTTCAACCATGGTTCATAATAAGTTAAAAGATAATTGAATGGAAACTGCATGCAATCCTAGAGAATATATGAAAAAACTACTAGTGTATCTGAAGAACATATCCTCACTTATCATAAAAAAATTCCTCCCGGGAAAAATGCATTCCCACATCCCATCAGTTTGCAGAATGAAGAGAAAGCTTTATTTCTACAATTTCCACTGCATTTGCAGTTGCAATAAGCCTGCTTTGAAAATTCTCAAGGTAACTAACTCACTCAGGATCACTCTAAACTTTTGACGAACTTTTTAGTCTGTCATAGAAAAAAGGAATAAGTGAGCAAGTATACACAAATTCAACAGTTAGAACATAGAAGATAAACAATCTTGGGAGTGCATGTAAGAGGCTCAACTCAATTAATCTACTTGGACAAATCTCTATAAAAACACTTCTAGAAAAGAATAATAAGAAGAACAACTTGTACCTGTTCTAAGGTTAGAAACATGATCACATTCCAAGATCCTAGCCGTCCAAAATTTGGGAGGAACCCTTTATAAAAGGCCATGAGTCCCTGGAAAAGGGAAAAAAAACATCAGATTACATAGGCATACCAGTTTTGATGAAGGAAACGCCTATAATGCAACTCCTTGTTTGACCAAATTTAAGGCTAAAAAACACATACACCCCAACATCGAGAGAGAAAGGAAAAGAAGATTATGTTACATTCTAATGAAGCAAATCAATGAGGTTTGAGAGCATACAAGGTAGGGTAAGAAATGAGAATGCCTTAATATATGTGAGATAACTAGAAGTGGTAAAGTAAACAGTAGAAAGCAACTTACATCATTCTTCAATGTTTTGATAAAACAATCAAGGGTGTTCTTGTAACTAGAATCTCCCATCATTCTAGACTTAACCTGCACAAACACCAGAATGAAGACAGGACAACAAAATTAATACAACCGATAAGCATACACATGCATGAAAGAAGCTCACTTGATCACCTCACAACCAAATTGAAAATTTGTGGACCTTAAAAAGATCAGCTGTCAACAAATTCCAAATAAGCTTTAAAAGTTTACTACTTCTACCATATTCTAATCATCCAGGGATTTATGGTTCGTCTTGGTGGAACATGGAATACCAAGTGCCAAATTCATACAAAAATTGAAACAACTATTAACCACCACATATAAAATGTGGACGCACTAAAAATAGAAAACCAAAACAATTACAGATATTCATTGGTAGACTCTAAAACATTACCACATCCACTGGGGAGCCAACACAGACAGCGAAAAACCCTGCCCCAAGACCAGCAAGGAGATGAGTTACAACATTGTCAGTGAATCCTGGAATTTTCAAAATAGTCTGCATAAAAAAAACTTAGTTATTAGCAAAACTAGAGAAGGAGAAAATTTAGCTGCATAGTGTTAGCCTCCAGTCACTTCGAAATTACCTGTTTCACTTGATCATAGCTGGCTAGTTCAGCAGCATTGATGATACCATTTCTTGCTATATTGGGGCCAAGCCCAGTCCAAAGAGCCCCAACTCCTTCCTGTGTGTTATATCCATTTAGGTCAGAAATATTGACAAAGTAAAATGAACCAGATAGATTTTTCTCTTCTGGGTAGCACAGACCTGTCTCACAATTGTTGAATAAGCATTTAAAGATCCAGAGTAGCGCCTGGGAACACCAGGAGGTAGTTTTCCTTCTGCTTGAAGTCTAACTTTGACAAGATCAGTTGGATTTGCCACCGCAATTGCCACTGCCCCTGTTGCCAAGAAAAATTGCTTCAGTTCATAATTGGGTTATAATGATGAGTATTTATACAGGAATAACACAAATTCATGCTAAAAGAGTAAATAATATATGAAACAGCACTTATACAAATTATTCCCACAATTTCCAGCATTGAGCTTTACCAGTTGTGAATGCAGCAAGAATTTTCTTTGACAATGGAACATCTCCAACATGGTCCTTCCCCACATACAAAGACTTAACCTGTAAACAAGCCATACAACCTAAGATAACACAACAAAACATAGATATAAACTAAAACAAGCAAACAAATTTCAGCGACTGAGATTCAAAACTCACAGGATCATATAATCCAATTCTTAAACCTCCGTACACACACTGACGGTGTAACCCTGGCACAATTCCCTTCCAGAGTGCTGAAAGACCTTCTTCCCTCGCAATGGTACCAACTGTTCCCAGCATACCCTTATATTTGGGTAAGGAGATCACATCACCAGCTGCAGCTTGTTTTTGAAGCTGAAGCCTAACTTTGGCAGTGTCCAAGGGAATAGTACACACCTATTTCAATTACAGGAATTTATTGAAAAATTTCAGCAAATAACTGCAATTAATTGAGTACTTTGTAAAGCACTAAGAAGAGGACGACGGAATGAACAGAACGCAAAAAAACATACTAAAAAAGGAGTTCCTAATATATAACAAGCCAAATCAATCTTGATAGCAACTCAGGATCAAAATCAACATATGTCAACAAAACAGTTGACATGTGAACCTCAAAATAATGCAAAAGATGTTTCACACACGAGATAATTCAGAAAGTTATTGAATTTTAAAACTATGTAATTTGTGCTACCAAACTTCTAACACATAACAGCTAGGTATGAATACTGTCTTTGGATGCCACAATTGGAACGACGGAACAAAGACAAGTTCCTTCTTTAGGAGTTTAAAAATGAATGGAAAGGAAACAAATTCAAGAGGTGGAATGCTGAAATGGAGCAAACTCAAGGGTAATTGAACACCATTCCACTATTAGTCTTCAAAACCATGAAGAAAAACAGTACTATTATACTCCTTCTCTTTTCTGCCCATTCCAACTTGTTCCGTTCAATTGCATTAATAACAAAACATAAAAACTTTATCCCTCTGTCGAATCCAACCATTTTGTCAGACATGCAAGCCATCAAGGAAGGAACATTTGACCGCAGTCAAAATCCAGCGGGCCACCATTGACTAACAATACAAGCTTAATTCTTTTAGATGAAAATTTCAAAAACATAGTCCCTTCAAATTCTCATTTAACCAAAAATCAATTTCACAAAATCATTCAATGGAACTTCAATTTCACAAAAACATTTACTTGATCATCTATCATCAACCATGGTTTGTTACACAACAAAAGCAAAAAAAAAAGCAATCAGCAATAAGAAACCCACCAACCTGAGGATGCAAATCAGATTCATTACTACTACAACTACATGCCAATAACATAAAGGATGTGCCTTTCATAAGATCATGGAAAAAGAAAAAAATCCCAGAAACAGAAAATGAAAAAGAGAAAAACCCAGAAGGAGTGTTGTTTATCACCTCGGCGAAACATGCAGAGAAAGCACTGCTGGCAAAGGTTTTGCCGAAAGAGAGGTCGGATTTGGACTTAGAATCAGCTACCATGGTGTTGCCTTTGTGCTGGGAAAGGAACCAAAGGTTGCGTATGCAAATTTGGGTCCTTCCCTTTGATCCCTTTTGAAAAGACTCAGATCAAACTTGGTTCCCCTCTATGGAAAAGTGTTCTCAGATTTTGGTGTTGGAATTCTGAGTTATCTGATTTATTTTTTTAAGCAATGCATGTTGTTCGTTTTCGCTTCTTTTTAATGTTTGCAGTTTGTATCTCCAATGAGTGTAGGCTGAGTCAGAACGCGGTCAGCCCGAATTTTGATAAGAATAGTATTCACCTAGAGTTTAATTGTAGCAATAATACAAGTTAAAAGTAAATATTTTAAAAATTAAAACATAATTGCAAATTGGTTCATACATATTCTAATTTTAGTTTATAGAGAAATGTTTTATTTTTTATTTATTTTTACTTCTTCTAAAAAGTAGCTTGTCCAAATAAATATTTACACATTCATGTAAGTGAAAACTACTTTATTTATTTCTATTTATAACACGTTTTTGGACAAATTACCTCTCTGTTTTCATAATTCTTTTATTAATTATTTTTCTAATTGTGTATTATATTAATTATTTTTCTTAAAATATTTTATGTTATGAATTATTATTGATTTCTTTTACTCTTACTCAGTTATTAATCCTTTTCATAATATAAATATTGGTCATCTATAATTTAAATATCTGTGAATATTTATAATTTTCGCATTGTATTAGTTAAGTTTAATACTGTTTTAAATATAAATAAAATATTTTCTTTTATACACAAATTTTAATTTCTATTCTTCTTTTATGTCTATATTGAGATTAAGATCTGAACTAGGTAACTATATTTTATAATACAAAATAATATATATATATATATATATATATATATATATTTCTCTTGAAAATATTTATTTCATATTAACAATTATGTATTCATATTATATTAATCAATGTATTATTTTTTCATTGATAATTTTATATACATGTTAATTTAAAACCAATTTGGATCATTTTCAAAATAGGAAATTGATGTAATTTATTGCCATAGATGAATTTATGAATTTTTACCTCTTCTTCTTTTTATTTTTATATGTTATCTGTTTACAATTAATTAAAATGAATGAATAAACATTATATTATAAAATGAAAAGATGGATAAAAAAAATATGAGAAAAACAGAAAAATTATTTTAATTTTTATATTATTTTTTCATTTATGTTCATCTCTTTTTTTTATTTTTATTTCATAATAAAATTTTAAAACTAAATTTGTAAAAATATTTCATTAAATATTGTAATTTGAATTCAACTAGCCTTATAATATAATATCAAATGATACTTATAAAAAGATAACGAATATTTTAAAATACTATTTGACCCTTTTTTATATGTTTTTTTTCACAACATGTTAACTTTGTACTCTACTTTTAGATTTCAAGAGAAAATGAACAACATTTTAATCTTTAAATATCATATCTCACTTTTACAGCATGTATGAGTTTGTTTTATTGAAATATCAAATTCAATAAATTGTTATTTTCTTGTATCTTGTGGATTCTAAATATGATATTTACTAGTGGTGATAATAAGTCATCTTTGTTATAAGTAGTAGATAAGTTGAAAATTTATTGGGCTTATTTAGAAAACCTATACCAAGAAAAAATGTGAGCTCTCCACTGAATTTAGGTTTTCATTAAATCTTATTAATTATTTGGCTTTTTTAAAATACCTATATCAAGGAAAAAAATGAGCTTTCTAGTGAAAATTTAGGTTTTAATTAAATCTTACTAATTATTTGGCTTATTTAAAATACCTATAGCAAAAAGAAAATGACAGCTCTCTAGTGGAGATTTAGGTTTTAATTAAATCTTATTAATTATTGGTTGTTCATTCACTTTTTATCCTTATTGATACTTAGTTTTATTAGTTAAATATTTGTAAACTATGACTTAAATATTTTTAACTTTTAAGTGGTATGTTTGAGTTGTATTTAATCAATAAATATAATATTTCCTTTAATAATAATACACCTATTTTATTCTTTTTTTTTTCTTTTTTCAATTTTGAAATCCATCTTATAACACTTAATTAATTATTGAAATCACTGAAAATAAATGACATATAATCCAAATTATGAGATTTTTTTTTCTTTCTTATTAGAATTAGAGATTATGGGAGTTATAAATTATATAAATATTATTTGTTTTCAACAATTAATTAACTAGGTGAGATATAAATAAAGAGAAAGGTGAATAGTTTAAAAAAAAATTAAGAGTAATTTTAAAATAATATAATATTTACTGAATATAAAATTTTTATCTCATCTTCATTTTCATCATGTAAGGGTATAGTTATACATGTGTCTTTTATTATTTTAAATATTAATTAGATAATTTATTTTTAAAAAAAAATAATATAAGAGAGTAAAAGGAAATAAGATATTATCAGGAATTCAATATAAAAAAATTACACATATTCTAATGGTTTCTGCAATTGAGCATTTGAAATTAAGAGACTAAGATCTTCTTATGAGAAAATATTAAAAAAAATATTAAAAAAAATAAAAATAATCAAATGAGTCAATAAAACTAATTGATTTAGCAAAATTGTATTTTGTGAATGTAATATATCATTTGAATGAATTCATACAATATGTAATCAATATTGTTTATAAGGGAGAATGCATCTTAAAATATGTGAGTGAACTTAGTGAATATTGAATAAGTTGAAAAATAGTTAGAGAAAGAATGCAGATTGAATGGCAAAAGAAAGATATGAGAGTTTCCTGAACAAACAAACCTAAGAAAATAGATAAACAATGAATATAAGATTTTTAGGTCACCTAATAATTATGATTACTTATCATCATTCTCATCCCAAATTAAAAAATAAAAAATAAGGTATTGGCCATACTTATACCGAGTCAATACAAAAAATTTCAATCAAAATCAAGATATATTCAAACAATACCCATAAAAAGAGATTACTTATCATTCTAGTCCTATTCTCTTTAGTTGACATTCATAACACTTGGTATGGGAAAGAAAAAATCTTACACTTTTTCTTCCTTGCTCAACTCATTTATCCTTTACAAGATGATAGAAAAGAAAATTAAAAAATTTTAAAATTAAAAAACTAAAAGACTAAAAAACTAAAAATTAAAAAAATTAAAACTAAAAATTAAAAAAGACATATAATTAATTATATATTTGATAATCAATAAATGATATAAATAATATTTTAAAATGTAATTGTACAAATAAAGCCAAAATTACTTAGCCCATAAACAATCACATAACTAATTAAAGAAAGTGTCAATTTTTCTTTCAAATAATTGTTACTGGAAGTTCATGTTGTGTCATGGTCCCCAGGGACAACTGTACTACACTGTGGTCGAGATGTCCTTGTTAGATACAAACCAAACACTTCTGACATAATAATTAATATAATGATATTTTCTTCTCTGAGCACAACTACTTAACCACCCTGAGGATGTCCTTGTTAGGTACAAACCAAACACTTCTGACACAACAATTAATACAATGATATTTTCTCCTCTGAGCACAACTACTTAACCACCCTGACATCGGTCACTTTGAACATATGAGAATATTAATCAATCACATCAAAACTATACCATTTGAATTAAGTTTTAATTTATTAATTATATCTCTACCTGCCAGAGAAGACAAAGATTGAGTATCTGTTTGGTTGAATTGATTGATTTGAGAGGATTTACTGTTGAAAAAGATGGATTTGGGGGATGAATGCGGTTTGATTGACTTAATTTGAGAGGATGGATGAAGAGGGATTTGCAAGATGACATCTTCCATCATGTGCAGGGATTTGAAGGGAAGAAACTTGAAATTACCAAATAGCCCTCATAAATGAGGTGAAAATTATGAAATATCCTTGTAAGCATTGTAGTAAGACTGTACAATTTTACATGCTCTGTGGGGTTCAAAATTTCACACAGGATCGTTGTACAGCAAGATCGTATCGAATTGTAAATTGTAAAAATGTGTAATCGTGTTTTTCGTGTATCAAACTGTTCACCAGTCTAATTTTATTCAAAATTAATGCAATTAAATTCTTACATGTGATAAGTGTTGTCACCTAACACCACCCAATTAAAATTAATGCATTAATGCAATTAAAATTTAAAAAAAAATTAAAGAGTCTATTCACTTTACTCCTCATTCTAACCCCATTTCAAATGAAAAGTCTTTTTAGCTTCTCTTCCTTTGATATGAAGAAATCTGATTTCAAATGAAGAGGTTTTACAGACTTCTTTTGCATTTCATTCCAAATTCAATCAAAATAAAATAAAATAAATTTAATTAAGTCAAAATTAATTTAATTAAGTCAAGTGAAGAGTCTTTGGAGTTGACTCCTCATTCTTATTGCTTGATTGAATTTTATTTCAAATCTAATTAAAATAAAACTAAATTAATTTAATTAAGGCAAATGAAAAGTGTCTCTTCACTCTTTCTTGGTTTCATTCTAATTTTAGTTAAAATAAAACTAAATTCATTTAATTAAGGCATTTTAACCATCTCTTAATTCTAAAACCTCCCTTTACACTCACACATACCAAAGTCATTAGAGCATACACTGACAAGATTTTCTTGGACTTCTCCTTATTAGCCAGAAAAAAAATCACACTCCACAAGGCAATATAGATTTAAATGATACTCTTAATTCAAATGGAGATTGTAGAAGGTCAAGTTCAAGGTGGTGTGAAAGATGATGATGTTTTTGCCATTCCAACTTTAGAGGATGAGAATGTAGGAGAATGTTCTTATTGATGTGTTTCATAAAGGAGATAAAACTAATGAAGATTCCTTTAATTTTCATTTTAATGTGAGTGATTTATATTAGATGAACTTAAGTTTTATTAAATATTGTCAAAGTAGTAGTTGATTTTGTAGACTTAAGTTTGATGAAGTATTAACAGATGAATTGGTTAGTTATGTGTGTATATTTTGTTTGTGTTTACAAGGTTCCTGACTTTAATTTGGATTTCATTTGGGCACTAGATGTTTTTACATAGATTTTACATTGTTATTACTCCTTCATAATATATCTAACACTTCAATTAATATTTTGAATTGCTTAATTACTTTTCATGTAATACATTAAGTAAAATAGAAAAAAATGTGACTATATAAACTTAAATAGTTTTATATCCAAGTTGAATCATCCCTCAAATACTTTTTTTCATTTCTCTTATTTATTTATTTTTTGAAAAAAGTATTATTATTATTATATATATTTATATATTAAAAAAAGTAAAATATACGATTTGTGTTACGTTTTATGATTTTATGAACTCTTCACGATCCTACTCAAAATCTCCATTTTAACTACCTTGCTTGTAAGTGTGTCATGACTTTTGAACTTACAAAAATATCCCTTTAAGTGAGTTTAGGGTTTGTCATGTGCATTGTAGCATGTTATAAACTAAGTATATTTTAGAAAAAAATAATAAAAGTATATTATACATGTTATGTTGTTTTCTATTTATTCTTTTTTTTTTTTCATTGAGGAAAACATGTTTACTTAATGGTTAATTGAAGGAAATCAGAAAAACATATATTTTTGTGTCCTTATTTGTTTTAATATTTAAGATGAAACTGTGGTGAGAAAATATTTTCTATTCATCTTAAAAACAATATTGTTTTATTTTAAATATAAAATTATTAAATTGATTATCAACCTACTGAAAAATATCTTGATTCAGTTTCTATATTTTTTATATTAAAATCAATTTAATACAATTTATTTCAATTTTTTACCGTCTTATTTTACATAATTTCATAAATATATCAATTAAAAAATAAAAATAAATCTATAACATTTATCAAATCATTTCCAAACTTTCATAACCAATTCTCTCAAATCCCTTCAAATGTTACCATCTATCCATCAATTCAAACAACCCCATTATCCACATACAATCCACTCAATTCCTTTTAAATCTATCCTCTCAAAGACTAATTCTGTGGACCCTTTCAAAAATGGATAAAAACAACAATTAATTACATTTATAATATAATTAATGGTGTTATTTTTCACTAATAAGTTACAGATCAAGTTATTCTCCTTTCTCACCCTTTCTCACCTAGCATGAAATAAAGTTTAATCCTATATTGTGCTCTCCACAATTAGCTGTGCATGACCTATTTCAAACAGAGAACATAGTAAAAGACATAGAGCGACTTCTTACTTCAGCATTTAGTGTTTAATTTTTTTTGTAGAAGTCGTACTTTAGATCCATGATTTCTTTTTATTAAAGTCGTATTTCACATCTATAATTTCTCTTTTTCTTTATTTCATTATTTAATTTTTTTATTTGAGACTAACATATTTTTTGTAATTTTTTTATAATTTAATTAAATTAAAACTTAAATATTCAAACATTATCAGATTTTTTCAAAATATTCATATATATATATATAATAAATAAAATTCATATATATAATTTTATTAATTGACTTATGTAATAAAAAATCTTTATATACAAATAATAAAAAGCAAAAAACAATTTTAATAAGTAAAGAAAATTAAAAAAAATCTAATTCTAGTTTTATTTCATTAATTAAATTATTTAAAAAACATCTCAAAATAAAGAAATATGTTTATATAAGAAAAATTTAAGAAATTCATTAATCAAACTATTAGAGAACATCAAAATAAACTATTTTTAAATAAAAGAAAATAACATACGACGTCTTACACTTTTTTAATTTTTTCTGTTTTTTTGAGTTATTATTTAAAAAAATAAAATAATTTTTAATAATTTGATTAATGAATTTTTAATTTTTTTTGTTCTTTTTAAAATTTGTACATAAGACAATATTTTTGATTTTGAGATGTTTTTTAAATAATTTGATTAATCAAATAAAATTAAATTATTTTTTTAAAGTTTTTTTTTTTTTTTTACCTTTTAGGATTTCTGTTCTCCTTTTAGTTTTTATATGAATAAAAATATTTTAAAAGAAAAATTGGTTGTCTCAAATAAAAAACAAAAGTAAAAAGTAAAAAACTAAAAAATAAAAGTCGTAAAAAATATGCAATAATTAAAAATGAAAAATAAATAAAAACGGAAAGTAATGCATTCTAAATACAACTTATAATAATTAATCATATTTTCACAGCACAACTTTATCCTTAAAATCATGTTTTTGCTCTGTGATCGAAAATAACTTAAACTTCAACTTTAGGCTTCACCGAACATAAGGAATGAGTTGGCATATAAAATTTTCAGGGAATAAAATTGTAATGAGAAAATGAATATAACACACGTAGAGTTAATGTGTCTCTTATGCCATCACCTAACATTATTCTTATCTACCTAACATTCTATACGAATTTAAGTTGATTTTACGTATAAGAAAATTTCAAAATCAAAATTAGAATTCTGAAAAAGCACATGCTATCACAAATTTACTGTAAAGGAAAAATATTGTATTAGACCTTGATAATCAATATAAAATTAACTGACATATTGTAGATGGTGGTATACTTACTACAATTCTGTATGATTTATTTTGAAATTTAGTCGCATAATAATTTTTTTTATAATATTGTAAAAAAATAAGAAAAAAAAAGAGAGTTGAATTATATTTTTAATTTTTTAAATTTTTTTTTTTATAAAGTATCGATTCATACTTAAAAATCATAATATATTTCATATGGAGAGACGATCTCTTAATAATTTTTCTAACAGGATTACATATCATGTTAAATATAATTTTAAGTTTAACAGATTCACTTAAAAAGAGGTTTTCTAATCAATTTTGTTTCTTGCTTAGAATAGTGCAAATGTTAATAATATAAAGTAAAAGAAAAAAGGGAAAAGAAATACACACTACATTTTAAGACTGATTTATTTGACACCACAAACTATATTCATTTTCATTTATCAATTAATGAATTTAACTAAGTAGTCTAATGCTACTAAGTATAACATGAGTATTCATTAAATTTTTGTTCTCCGGGAGTTTGCTTATTTTTTTGATGTTCCTTTGAAAATAATCAACTAAAGGTTGGACGAAGTTATCTCGGTGATAGACGAATCAATATAGAACAAGATACACTTTTCCTGGATATTATTAAGAACATACTAAATTATCTAAACTCTTACCTAATAGGCGAATTAGTTGGAATGAGTATGATAGATGATCTTTCAGTAGAATAATTATCTCCAGACGATCACGCCATAAGGCCTCACAAGTAGTCATGATAAATAGTCAAAGAATAAGATGGATTAGATGATACATTAGGATTAGACGTTAGAAAAACATGTCAGAAAAGTTTTATCAAAGGGTCTACAAAATAGATGAATCCATCATACTAGACAAATTCAACTTGTAACAAGGTAGACATATCACAGACATCTTATGTTAGATTATAGACAAAATGATTCAAAGAGTCTTATTACTTATGTTTCTAGAATTGCTTTCAATTAATTGTGTTTTAAACTCAATTTATGCCAAATAGAAAAAATTAGTAACAAACTATTACCTTTATTCCACCTTTATGAGATATATCATTTACACCTTATATTGAGTATCTATAGAAAGCTTCTTATGCCTCTAACAATTGATTCTTTTATCTAAAGAATATCATATTATAAATTTATTATATCTCAAATACTATAAATTTTGGGATATTACATCCCAAGCTGATTTTATTAGAAAATTGCATGAGAGGGTTAGAAATCAAATACAATAACAAACTATGAGATATACATAACAAAACAATAAGGAGAAGAGAGAGTTAATCTTTTAAGAAGGGATTGAGTTTAGCTTTACCTTTCAAAAGATCGATTTTATAAAACAAAAGGAAGTTCAAACTCAACTCTTGAGGTGACGTTCCTTTTAAGTCCTCCAGCATGTTAATGATAATGCATATATAATAGTTCTGCCTTATGAATAATGAAATTCATACCATTTTTAATGTATCTAGTCTTCTTTTTTTTGTAGATGAAACAAATGATGAGACAGACTCTATAGATTTAAGAACAAATCCTTTTTAAGAGACAGAACATGATAAAAGACTGCTCAATAAAAAACTTATAAACAAAATAATGATCCACAAAGGGTAAGTTTCAGCTGACCTCAACAAAAGTCAAACTTTTATCAATATGGATTAGTCTTTATTAGTATACAAAATATGTTAAGACATTTTCTTTGAAACATGTATTTGATCTCAACATATTTATTTTGGCCATGTATTAAATCTTCGTTAACTTATAAATTTGATTTTTAATTTTGGTCTTTAGTATTAAATTAAATTTTGAATAGCTATGTAATTAGATGAGATAGCGTTAAATTTTATATTATTATGTAGTTATAATGTATTATTGCTACCATAAGTTTTAAGACAATTATCGTAAAAGTATATTGTATATAGTAACTTATAATTAAATTATAGTGTAAAATTGCTTTACTCTGTCCTTAAATATCTATAAATATCTACACTCATTTAAATTTATTCAAATATATATATTTTTATTTGCTTAAATAGCATTGGAAGACGTGGTGGCCTCTGCATCACCAATTCTACCAACCTCAATTAGTTACCCTTACCGAACCGTTTCAACCTTTTTAAGGGGCGTGGCACGCTCCTGTCACATTCACAGTTGCATAGAGGTAAAAGTTGTAACCCTGCAATGGCCAAGAACTATGGAGAAGTTCAGTTGTTTGGTGTGAGGGGAAGCCCTTATGCTGGAAGGGTCCAAATAGCCCTCGAACTGAAGGGAGTTCATTACACCTACGTCGACGAAGATCTCAGAAACAAGAGTGATCTTCTTCTCAAATACAACCCTATTCACAAGAAGGTGCCTGTGCTTGTCCACAACGGAAGACCTTTGGCTGAGTCTCTTGTGATCCTTGAATACATTGATGAGACTTGGGGGAACCATCCCATCTTGCCAAAACAGCCCTATGATAGAGCCCTGACTCGATTCTGGTCAAGGTTTATTGATGACAAGGTAAAAGTAACTCATGATAACTGTTCTATGTCTTTTTTTTTTTTTTTTTTTTTTTTTTTTTTTTTTTTTTTTTTTTTTTTTTTTTATTTTTTTTTTTTTTTTTTTTTTTTTTTTTTTTTTTTTTTTTTTTTT
>Ga0099824_1000739_pt1 | contig 42014 bp, 24 predicted proteins | sample SiratrowhiteBW_FD_76837 | JGI IMG/M metagenome (GOLD analysis project Ga0099824, IMG submission 76837) | Root nodule microbial communities of legume samples collected from California, USA - Siratro white BW | ecosystem: Host-associated > Plants > Roots > Nodule | place: USA: California... | reverse complement strand
TACTAGTATGTTGTAGTGTAACATAAAGTTTTCACCATTGCAATGTAATTTAGTTTCTTCCAATCTTTTATAACATATGTACATTTGAAATATGTAATGTGCCTGAAAATATATATAAGACTGAAAATATATGCAGGTTTTGGGCAGCAACACAGATAGCTGCAGCATTTTAAAAAAAATAGCTTAAGCTATGGCGGTTAAGGTCATCCACCGTCTTTGTAAACAACACCTATTAAGGCGGTTCCTGGTTACAACCACCTTAATAGGTGTTGTTTACAATTTTAAAGTGTCATTTATGTCACTGTAAAGGATTTTTTACAGTGTTTGTTGACGAACTGCCTTGGTATGTGTCATATACGATGGCGGTTATTTAACCGCCTTCATATATGACGTACTTATTACGACAGTAGAAATGACGGCAGTGGCGGAACCGCCTTCGTAGGCCCTTTAGAACTGCTGTTAAATGATCTTTTTCCACTAGTAGCAACTCATGTTAGTTGTCCCTTATAAATAGTGAGCAAACCCCATGAGAAAGGTAAGTATTAGAACCCTTATAACACTTGCTCCGAATAATGACTTGAGCATCACTTAGATTGGAACAAGATCTCATAGGACACCAAGCAAGCAACTACCTCACAGAAGAAAATGAAGACTCTCCTAAGTCCTAAGTAAGAACAATATATATATATATATATATATAAAAGAACGATTAGCTTCTAATAAGTACTCCCATATCATCAGCACGCACGAAACGGAGTTAGTGTAGAAGGACAAGTTGCCCTGCCATTTTAGAATCTGATATTCAAATGATGTATCCATACCCATTTCCCAAGCTTTTCGTATCCCATACAGTGATGAGATTAATTCAGCTTTGAAATCGATGGAGAGCCCAGAAGCAGCTGAAAACCTGTTATCTGATTGCCAAATGGTCCCGAAAGATACCTCCGAACGAAGCCAGCTTTACCCTGGGTTTCCAAATGAATTAAGGATGCTCTGTGATGAGTGATTCCACGTCACCTTGGTGTGTTTACGAAGAGTCTGAATTGGGTTGATGACTTGCCACGTGTTTCACTTTGTATCATTAAAAATCATTGCATTTCTTGTCTTCCAAATGATCCAGCAAGCCACCGTAAAGATAATGCCATCTGAACTTTTTATATTTGTAGACGACTCCAGTTCTGTTCATTAGAAAGCCTGATTTCTGTCCAACTCCAGTTGTTGCCACACTTGATTTGAATCAGCACAATCACGTTGAAGATGCAACATAGTTTCGTCTTCATTACTACACCTGTCACACAAAGGGTTAGAGGATAAATGTCTACCAACTCGAAACCTCTACAATGGAAAGTAAGCTGGAGAAAGTGTTACACAACTGAGCATTGGTCTCAAGGGAAAATAACCTTCTTTCATTTTCATCGATAATAAGGCTCTCAAGTTCGCTCTTCACTACTTCTGAAACAACCGTTGCCAATCTTTCAAAATGTTGGGTGCCTTGGTGATAGACATCTTTTATATATATATTAATCCCAAAATAAGTCATGCAAAGAATCAGTCTAAAACCAGGAAAACTAGCCAAAATCAACCAAAATCTGGTGGAGTCTGTTGCTTTAGATAAAAAAAGAATATTAATTCGTGTAGATTTAACCAAAATTGTGACAATAGATAATTATGTTGGTCATACTTATTTAGTTTCTATCTGTTCTAGCTAATAGATACTATTATTCTGTTGTTACGTTTACTCTAATTTCATGAGTTATGATTTATTTAATTTTACTTAATATATTATGCTTCAAAGTTAAAATAACATTACTTAACAGTCAAACTTTTAAGACACAAAAAATGACTCACTTCTATTATTTTACTTTTATTAATTTTTTTTTTAAAATACGGAAAGTTGCGGGTGCCTTTTATCCCTCCCAACAATAAATAAATGGCTCCAGCTAATGTCATATGAAGCACTATTAAGAAAACAGTTAAAGTGATATTTATCCAGTTCACTAGGTAGGTTAGATGTCCCATCTGCTAGCCAAAAATAATATGATCTGAACATTGTTTCCAGTTCAAAAACAAAAACCGTTTCCTGGTTCAAATGGCTTGCCCTTGACGGTGATCTACAGCTGATAACAGAACATCACCTAACCACAATAGCTGGAAGCAAAGCTACTTTTTTGGGTTAGAGGGGTGGGTGATGAAAAGTTGATGAACAAAGAATTACAAGTACCTTAATAGAGAAGAATGTAACACTTAGAATTACGACTATACCATAAGTTATAAATACATCTGACCCAAACAGAAAAAGATAAAAAGAGGTGATTAGAAAACCTCCACAGCATATACACCTATTCCGTGTCCATCATTTCCTTTGTCAACGAGTATACTCTGGAAATCATCAGAATAAGATTATAGCATGTTTGCTTTCAAACTAGCAAATATATTACTGTTTAGAGCGCTTTAAGTACACCAATACGCTAACGCTCGTAAGAATAACAACACCCGCAAAAATACCAGTACGGAGAGACAATGTACTGGTTTTCTGTATACTGGCCGTACCAGATGGTACTTTTGTTGCTTTGGTCGAATTGGCAAACTGCAAATCCAATTTTAAAGCCTGAAATAAAAAGAAGCTTAGTGTAAGCATGCATCAAAGACATTAGAACAGATCCATGGAAAGGCCACATTGTCAAACGAAAAGACTAAGAAAATGAAGACAACTTCACCTTCAGTCCTGCAGACCTAGCATAGCTGACAGCAGCCACAAGATCGTTATCAGCCTCAAGAATAATTTGATCACCTTCATCGTCCTTATACTAGAATTGAAGCAAAACCCGACATCATGTCATAATATATACATTTAGTACGACCAAATGGCAGACCAAACTAAGTTAGAATAAAACATACCAGAATTTTAGGGCGTTCTCCCCCGTTAAAATCGCCAATTATTTGCATGACAGCAGATAGAAGCTCGTCTAGATGCTCAGCACCTATAAAAAAGACAGCAGCAAATACTTACAACTTCTAAATATAAAAAATCCAGGCTTATGGTCAGGAAGTCCACAGCGACAGAAAAAGTATGCAGATCGGTAAATTTAAGTTCATGCAAAGCTTTCCCCAAGATGTCACTTACCACAGTAGAATCGATGCACATGGCCATTGGGATCCTCAAATTTAAAAGCAAATGAATTTCCAAAACCTACAGAGTGATATGTAGACTTTGTGGTATCTGCCCCGTCCAAAGTCATCAGTCCAGAGGCTTCACTGCAATCAGACATATATGCTTATTTACAGAACAAAACAGCATATATTACAAATAAACTAGATATCACCAAGATACCTACCTATGGCTGTCAAAATCTTCAGGCGGCTCTAGAGCAAAAGCTGAGTCCCAAAATTTTTGCATAACTGTGTTTGCCGCATCATTAGATGCTCCGGGACTACTTTCAACCTACAAAGTACACAACTTAGAAACAGGACACTATCATCCCTTAACAGTACCAAATGTTAGTAATGTACATACTTTTTAATTCATAATATTCAAGAATCAAGGTTATATGAAATTTTTTGTGTAATATTAATAATGACCCAATTGTTATAAAAATCATTATCATGCAGCATCAGCTATCAACGGAAACAGAGTCCCAGACCACGACACAATGGATAACCTGAATATTTGTCTTCAAATATCCATTAAAATAGCTTAGTTTATCATGTATTTTATGAGAGACTCAAACATGAAATTTACCAGAGAAATTGCAGCATGAGTTATCTGCAACACATCCAAACAAGCAGAAACAATTCCCTCTGCAAGTGCAAATTAAATAATACTTAGCATAATTACGTAAGGAAGTACGTAGGAAATTAAGGCAAAGCTAACCTTTGTCCACCACGGGAAGATGTAAGTACTTCCCATTATGCATCATATGCAGTGCGTCAAGAATTGTTGTCTCCGGCGATGCATATTCTGGGTTTGGAGTCATCACCTAACAAAAAACAAGTAATAAAGAGAAGAACAAAGAAGAAAATCGAATTAATTAAGGAAACATAGCAAATATAAGTGGCAGGCAAATGAAACAACACCTCAGAATAAACCTTTCCAGTATAGTTACTTCAAATAATAAAATCATAACCACCTTTTCCACAAGAGTCGTCTCAGGAGAAAGATTCTGAGCCACGACCCGCAGAAGGATGTCTTTTGAACTGCAGAACAGATTCACAGGATAATATATTGTGCATAAATAAACATTTCCAATGTCCATTTCATAAATATCAATCAAGGAAATTGCTTTTATAAAAAGCATGCAGGTATGAATTATATTTGCTATCATGTATTTGTAAGAGAAGAGACTAAAGCCAGGGAAAAAGATTTTACGTAAGTATCCCCTGAATCTTATTTTCCATTACAATCACAGCTGAATTTACTTGCAAGTCCCGCATCCTTTTTGCTGCTACATAGACAGGATCTGATACTGATGCAATAGCAACCCTAGAAACACATAAAGCTACAGAATGTTGTAAAACTATCATATCTGATTATAAAAGAGTCACTTGGCAACATGTAAAAGAACAAGAAAATATTATGTGAAATTACTTTGTATTTTCACCAACTATAGTTGTCAGGGAAGGTTTGAACACGCGCTCCCTCAATGTTTCAATAAAAGTATTTGGAGCTGACAAAAACATTGACAATGAAACAGAAAATTAGCATCATTAAAACATGAAGAGAATACATGGCAATTTTGAACACTTCCAAATATTATTGTGAGCTGCCAGAGAATTTAGACAGCAGAACTTGCAAGTTTCAATGTCTTTCTTACCAACCTCCCCGAAACTTCACGAGAATACCTTCCAAATTAACCTCTAAGGTATGTCACTGAAATATATATCATAAACAAACAACTCCCAGACTTGGTCCATAAAAATATTCGAAATTTTCAAAATACAATGGAGGAATTCCTGGCAAAGATATATCTCCAAGACAATTTGTGACAAAGAAGGCAACAAATTATATTAGGCAAGATACAATATTTGAATCTGAACCTGAATTCAAATTCATGAAGAAAAAAAACCTATAAATAAAGATTTCAGAAGAAGAACAAAAGTGTCCCACAACACACTCCAGACTTGGTTTTAATTTTCTTTGTAATTTTTTTTCTGTATGGAAGGATAAACTTTTTGGTTAATTCTCTTTTGATTTCTCATTGAATTTTGAAGTTCTATTCAATAAAGTTTGCTCTCTAATTTTTTGTAGCTCTAATACTGATCTTTTTAAAATCTGGTTTTTGTCAAGAATTGTTTTTGAACATTTGTTGAAAATTCAGTTTTTTTCTTTAATTAGAGTTTTTGGTTAATTCGCTTAGTTTCTAATCAATTTCTTGTTCACTTAGAACTTATTTGTTTTACTTGATAAGATTCTGAGATGAATTTGACTGATATTTATTTGATTAACTTTAACTTTGTATAAAAATTGAAGAATAATAATCTTATGAAAACCAATGAGAAACTGGTGGTAAATGAACTTCGGAACCAACTTGTTATCTTTATTATTTTTCTATTGTCCTGCTAAACAATCCGAAGCCTCCTTTATTGTTATTGTTATTGCTAACTTTTATTACTTGAAGACAAGTGTACTGTTTGACGGGATGCAAAATAGGATTCATTGAATGACGATTTGAGATCTATTTACCTTATTTACAAAATTATTTTAGACGATCCAGCCCTGCGATAAATAGTCGAAATTCTTTTAATTTAACCGTGGAAACGGCAGTGATCAAGAATAAGAGAACCTCACAAAATGATAAAGACACAAAGCAGCCCAAAGCAAATTTTCCAAACTTTTTCCTTTGTGCCTTATTTTCTGCCACATAGATAAAAATGCTTTAAGTTTTTTTAAGAGCCAAGTCAATTTAAGAGTAAGCCAGGACAAGAATATGTTTTGATTCCTCTAAAAATATCTAAAATTCAGTTTTAGTTCACTAATTTTATTTTTTTTTTGTCCAGATTTTGTCCCTCTAATTTTGAAATACACCACTTTAGATTCTTCAAGTGTCTAAACCACTTTTCGTCTCTCAACAAAACACTATCTAATCACTGAAAAAACTAAAAGTGGAGGTGCATTCATTTCAAAATTAAAGGATAAAACAAACAAAATTTTAGAAGGATTAAAATTAAATTCAAAATTTTAGAAGGACCAAAAGCATATTTTATCTTAAAAGATAGACAAATGTTCAACCATGGCTGTAACAAATATTAATATAAGATGCAAGAAGAAGAAACTCGAGTTTATGTACAAGCAGGAAGCATCATAAATAAAAATGTATGTAAAAGTAAAACTGTTAACCAACCAGATAGATTACTAGCCTGTCCTCCCTCAACTGCTGCAGCAATGGCACTCCCCTGTTGTGTAGCCCTTTCCACCCTAGATATGGCATCGTAAAGACATTTGGTGATATCCAGCATGGCAATGACTTCACCATTTTCCACAACTGGAAGGTGTCTGAATTTACCTATTAGTAAAAAATTCAAATTATATTTCTTACTTAATTAAATACTTTCTATATAGAGTATGTAAACAATAAAAAATATATATATATATATATATATATATATATATATATATATAGATATAGATATAGACACACAGAGAATCTGTTAAAATTACTTGCCTGATTCTAGCACAATCAACTAGTTAGAGAAGAAGAAAACGCAAAGGGAAAAAAATAAAATAAACAAAAACAGAGCGACAAAAACTTTACAAAGGACAACACACGGTGACCATGATTGCAAGACAACAAAGTTGAAGCCATTCAGCGCCGGGAATCACTCAAGGACAAACAAACAAAAAATGAAACAATTAGTAAAAGCAGTGTTAGGTACTTTTGCTGAGAATCAATCTAAAATATCTTAACACTATCTTTTAAATTAATTATTTTTTCACAAAATTAACCTGACCTTTTAACCTAATAAGCAATTGAAGAAATAGATTAATCTCAAGTGTTTCATTAACGTTGCGAATAAAACAAAAAAAGAATAGAAAAAAGAAAACTTAGATGCAATATTTATGATACTCTGTTAACACTGTTCTCCAATTAAAATTAAAGCTTCACTTCTGCAATAAGCATTAAGATTTAATGAAATTCTTATCATACAGATTACTCTAAATCTAATTAGATAACAGAATCTGTCACAACTAAATGTTGTCCTTAAAATGAATTTAAGAATGGTTAATACTATAAATTAAATTAATAATTTTCTTAATCTTCCAGATCTAGTTAATTGTTCTCATAAAAAAAATCGGAGGTAGTATTAAAAAGGCAATAAAGTTATGACCCAACACTAATATACGTCATGTGATGTACTTTTTCCATATCTACCAATTTCAATTAACTTAGCATGGACCAGGCATGTTTATAAACACAGGGCTCCACAAGCTGCGATTATGTAACAACGTAAAAAAAATAAAAACTAATATCCCTCAACTAACATAACGTCCAATCTGGGAAGGAAAAAAAAAAGGCAGAAAATCTGTGAAAAAATGCATCAAAAAATTATTTAATATTTAACTAGAAATTCGAGATTAACAGAGAAGTTTTACGAAGCTAACCCTGGATCATCTTCTGAAGCGCTTCAATGGCAAGGGTATCCGACGTCACGAAGACGGGATTCCGCGTCATGACCTTGGACACCGTCGTCTCCTCCGGTTTCATCCCCTCGGCAACGACTCTCATAGCCACGTCCTGAAAACAACACGCACAACCGTGAACAACATTTAATGCAAAAAAATAAACGGCGTGAAATTGTACGGTGACCTTGTCAGTTAGAATTCCGGAAAGCAGAGCATTGGAATCGGTGAGCAAAACGGCGTCGATGCGGCGTGTGGCCATGCGCGTGCAGGCCTCGGAGACGGTGGTTCCGTCGGGGATGGTAAGGGCCTTGGACAAGCGAAGCTTCTTAACGGTCCTTTCTCCGTCATCCTCCGGCGCGGTGACGCCGTTACGGGCGGGGAGGGAGAGGGACTTTCTGTGAGTGTGAGAGCGTTTGGTCTTCCTTGAGGAATGGTGAGGGGTGGTCATGGTGTGTGGTGCTGTTTCTATGAATCAGATTTGGCGCTTATTTTTCTGTTTTTATTAACCTTTTTCAATCTTTGTCACGACACAGAGGTTAGGGTTCTGCGGGCCCTCTCTCTTCCCACACCTGCAGTTTAAGATAATTTTTTTTTTCTTTCTTTTCTTTTTTCCCACCACTCACACCTTCCTACTCTCTTCGCTTTTTTAGAAGCCAATCATTTTAATCATTTTAATCATTTTAATCTCCTATATATAATTGCCAAAATATTAAAATAGTTTTATATAATTTTAATGCACGTATCGTCACCGTTGCAGCCTCTTAAATATCACTGTTTTAAAAGAAAATATAAACACACGCTCTTTGAAACTCCATGGAGGCGTTTCAGACAAATGTTCTTTTGCCTTGAAGGAAGGGACAGGGAAACATGTAATTTTTAGATTGCAGGATGAAATTTTTGGACATGAAATATTAATTACATGCAGTCATTTCTAAATGTAGTATCACTGCATGGATATATATCGTACACGATATTAAAATCTATTCAGTTTTGAATTATAGGATTAATGTTACCATGACATATGAATGAAAACTGTGTTATATGGACAGTTATAATTACAATAATAATTATTTTCGTCCCATGTTGATGATGGAAACTCAATATGGAATAAGATCAATGGAGGTTCAAATTTTCATTAAGGACAATTATCTCTATTATTGAAAAATTAATAGTGTTTTAATGTTTATATTTTAAATGGTTTACAGAATAAATATTTATTTTTTATTTTGTTTAAAGTTCCATTCCACTCGAACTTATATTCTTCATTTTTGTATAGGTTTAAAGAATATTTAGGCCATTGTAGTGTTTTTAGATTAAATTCTTAAAGGAATTTGCATGACCAGGATTTTTGTGGTTCGAAATACTTATTAAGAGTAATTTTTTCTTTCTATTATTTGAGTGACTTGAGAGAAATGATGTTGATGTCTTATGAAAGTTTATTTGGATCGATTTAATAGTGTGAAAGTGTAAAGATGGAGTTTTGCTCGTAGACATATGTTTTCATATGTATATTGTATTGGTTGTTTAGATGAAAACGTGCTGGTTGAATTGTTATGCGTGTATGTGCATGTGTATGGACGTGATTTTAGGTTAAAAAAAATTAACCCCATTTCCCTCATTCATTCTTTCACGCTTTTCTCTTCTAAGGTAAGTTTGGTTTGGATTGTTTGAAGATGAATTTGAATATATTGATGAAGTATGTATGTGTCTGATTTTTTTCTAAAAAAAAAGGGTGTATTGGATTCTAGAATCCGGTATGAAATTTTTTTTTATTATACATACCCCATTATAGAATTCGGAAGGCAAATTTCGTATGTATAACAATTATTTTGTATACCAAATTTTATAATTGGGAACACCCTTTTTAAAAAAAGAAAAACTACATGTGTATTTACCCAAATCCGTCTTAAAACAATTTAGATGAAAGTATATTATCAAATGAAACTCACCTTCATTGACTGCTTGCGGAGGAACATAATGGGAGGCCAAAGAATAACAGTGGAAGAAGAATGAAGTTTCAAAGAAAGAAGAAAGCAAAAATTAAAAGTGAAAGGTGAAGGGTGGGGTTAACGTAGTTTTTTACCTACGGTTAAAATCGTCATTTTAATAATGTACGAGGGTGCAAGAGGAATCTATGAAGGTGCAGGAAGAATAAGTAGTGTATAGATTTAAGCCTTAAAATCTATAATGATAAATGGACAATACTTAAGAAATAAATATTGAATAAAGTGTCATCTAAAAAGATAAAAGACATCACGTGTACAAGGAGCTTCCAACAAGCATCATATAGAGAGCTTCTCACCAAACTTTTTTTGACATTTACTTGTCATTCTTTCATTCAAGATAATTTTTTATAAATCATACTTGTAAAATACGATTTAGAATAATATTGTATTTTAAAACTAAGATTTTTATTCTTTTTTTCTAGATATCATGTTTCAAATTTATTTTTTTTTATTTTTTATTTTTCTAAAGTAATACGTAATGTATATGATATTTTTTATGTTTAAATTTTTTATGTTTATTTTTTATTTTTTTTTATAGAAGTCGCACTTAACATATATAACTTCTTCTTTTTTATTTTTATATTTTCCAAAATTTTAAATAAATTTACGATGTATTTTAAAATGTTATTTTAATATTAAATTATTAAATGCTTAAAATTTTTGTAAAAACATATTTTTTATTTCGAGATATTTTCGTAATAATTAATTAATAAATTAAAATTAAAAATTTTTACCTTTTTAATATTTCATGTTCATTATTATTTTTTTTACTTTTCTATAAAAAGTCTGATGTAGGACTTTTGCTCTCTTAATTTTTTAAATTTTTTATGTTTGTCAAATTTACTAATTAAATATGTAGTTTATTTTGAAATGTTTTTTTAAAATAATTAGATTAATAAATTATTAAAATCTTTTTGTAAACACATTTTTTTTATTTTGAGATATTATTTTTAAATTTTAAATAAATGAAAATTTAAAAAAAAAATTAAAGTTTATTACTTTTTTTAATTTTTATATAAATATCTTTTTTCATTTTGATATTTTTTTATAATTTAATTGTTAAAATTATATATGCTTTTTATTTATTAATATATATATATATATATATGAATATTTTAAAAAATATGATATTATTTTCATATTTATATTAATTTTATTAATTAAATTATAAAAATAATTTGAAAATAAATAAAATGTTTATCTAAAATTAAAAACCAAATTTAGAAAGTAAAAGAAAACTAAAAAAAGTGAGGTATATGTTAAGTATGACTCTATTATAAAAAAAAAAAAAAAGTCGTGTATTCAAAGCTCAAATTCTTTGAAAATAATATTTAAACTTTTCTTTAAAATAATATTTTGAAAATAGGACTTTGTATTGGTTTTGTGTTTTCAAAACATAAATTTCCTCATTTATGTATTCTTTTAATTTTTTTATTTAAATTTAAATGAAAATTATATCTATATAATTAAAAAAGTTTTATATTCTTTATCTTTTATTTCTTGATCTCAATTTTAGGAGACACTTTTATTTGTAACTTTTACTACATTAATAGTTTGTAGAAAAGTTGTTTGGTGGGTTATTTCCTAATTGAATTTGTGCAAGAAATTTGTTAAAAAAGAGGTATGGTTGGACATTCAAAGGTAAAAAAACAAAAATAAAGAATGAAAATAAAGAAAACATGACTACATGAGGCAAGGAAAGCATGCATCCAGTGTTAAGTCATTGGATGATAGGTTATAATTCCTTAACATATAAAAGGTCTAATGAACTGTTAAACCTACACACGATATATTAAAAGAATAGTCAAGACGTCAAAAAGGACTAACAATATTAGCGGATATGTACTAAACGCACATTATAGCTTCACTCCCTTAGACGTTCGAACTAAAAGCAGTGCCGAAGATAATACGAGCAAATAGTCTAGACAAAGACTATGATCTTATAACACGTGGAAAAATTGACAAACACACTCATCTAGTAAGGAGTAATCAAAAGATCCATTAAGTCATTAAGTCTGAACGATGCTTTGAATGAACATATTAGACGATGTGTATAATGGATAGACGATGCAATAGTCCAAAGTGACATCAGAACATATTAGACGATGTGTATAATATATAGAACTTGGTCGTGCTAAATAAAGACACCAAACATTTAAACTAAAGAGTAAAGAGTGTCAGATGAGCTAGTATATCTTGAGTTAGACATAACCAACCTTAAAAGCACCTAAGACAAAGTAAATCAATGCTTTTACTTCAACTAGTTTCTAAACCTTATATTTTTAATTATTATATTATAAGAGTCGTATGATTACAAATGGATTTTTGAAAATACTAAATTAATGTTTATTCTCTAATAAAATAATATGGTGATTATTAATATTAATAATATTCAAAAATATTTTTGATATAAATTTTTTTAAGTCTAATTTGATTTAACGTTCTAAATTTAGATAAACTTAGAAAGTTTGAGATTTATGTTTATCTATTGAATATAAAGTTTTTATAATTTAAGAGATTATATTTTGAAATTATCTAAAATGATTATCTGATTTTCTAGGAACTTAAATGTAAATCATAAATGGTTAATCATTTCAAATACTTTCCAAAATTAATTGAAGCATTGAAAGATGCATAAGACATATAGCTCTTATGAGTTGCTGGAAATAAAGTGATACAAGAATTGAGAAAAGAAGACTGGCAAACAAAGACAAAGTTATATTGAAAAAATTACACAAAAAACTTATAAACAAAAGGATAGAAAATAAAGCTCAATGTTCCTATTTGCTACAAAGAAGGAAAGAACTAAAGGACTTTATTATGTGATAAAGATGAAGATCTCATCAAAACCAAAAATTTCTATTTCAGCCTCTTTAAATAACACAAAGGAAAGAATGAGGCTAATAAATAAAGATTAATATATTAAGTATCAACTTTCAATATTGTTTCACATATGGAAAGTTTTCAAATGAATTGAAGAAATCAAATCATTAAATGCATTAAAAAAGAAAATATTCACCAGCATAAAAGATTTCAATAATAGAAACTTCAACTGTCATTGTCCCAAAGACTATATAAAAATTATTGAAAATGAAAGAAAAATGGCATGAACACAAGAGATTGACAAGTAATACACAAAAGATTTCAAGAGAAATATATTGTGAGGAATTCATTGTTATATCTCGCTATTGAAAGCAAATTAGAAAAAGAATTGATTGCCTAACTATTATAAATCATTTACATTGTGATGTATATTTTGTAAGTTTTGATTGTTTTTTTTCTCTTAAAGAAGATATATCTTTTAAGTTTTGATTGTTTTCTCTATTAAAGTAACTTTTTTCATTCTCAGATAAAGATTAAGCCTGGGTATTACCTCAAAAGGTTTTAAATATCTTACTCTTTAGAAGTATTTATATCTTATTTTTGTAGATAATGCTTTTGTTATCATATTTTCTTATTATTCTATCCTCCTTGTAATGAATTTGAAGTAGTGATTTTTTGTTCTTCCATGATTTTTTCTTAGGGTTTTTAGTTTTTAAGTAAAATATTGTGCCAAATCTTTTTTTTTTTTTTTTCAACTAATACTGAATCTGCATGATATTCAACCAAACTTTTAAACCCACAGAAAGTGCAAGCATCTGAGTTTTTTCCCCCTTTGAATTAGTTGTACCTTTCTGTAGTGCGTGCGAACAGGAAGCAAAACAGGGCTCAGTAGTGACAGGGTAGTACCCGCAATTTGCGTTGAACAAAGGACAGAGGCAGGAACAGACAGCGTAATAGCAGAAGCACAAAAAGTGGCAGAAATAATAACACCAAGAACAAGACAAAAACAAAGGATAGGCAAAACAATTTTAACGGCTGTAGTGAATCGCAGGAGCAATAAGCGGGAATAAGGCCGTGTTTGTTTGACTACAACCCCGACAAAGTTACCTTACCTGCACATATATCATCTACAGATGATAAAACCAAACTAAAGTAATGGACTTTTTCAGACCCCTTTCACACTTCACACTCTTATCCTATTTCTCTATCACCACGTGGTCCATCTACTTTTTCCAATATCTCTTTCCACATCACAACACAAACTTCAATGAATAATACCTTCCATGATTTATCTTAACTTTCTCTGACACTTCTCTCTTTTCTTCGGTCTATTGAATCCTCTGTCTTCTTCAATCTTAGGACTCACCACTTACTAGATAGATAGTCCATATTCTCATGGCGTGAAATTGGGGAGTCATGGTAGGTGCCTAACCCTCACACTCTGAGTTTTGTGTATAAGGAATATTATAATAGATGGCCAAAGGATACACTTCAAAGAAATATTTTTTTTTGTTTTGTTTTCCATATTTCTACCTTTGACCACTGATACCTTAATGTTGAAATCTAGGTAGATGGGAGTGGAAAGTGAATTCTAAGCAAAGCTCTCTCTCATAACTACTTTCTGTTTTCTTTGCAAGTTACTTCTTGAGGTTGAACACCTGGCTCTCACATTCTTCTTTTTTAATTATGGGTTTTGCTTGAAGAGCAACTTGCCACATTTCCCTGCTTCCTCTTATTCATTCCACTGATAGCCTCAGATCCAGTTCTGTTCAGGCTAAAGGGTTTGTTGGGGCAGTGGTGCTCATGTTGTTGTGTGAAGACATAAGGAGGTAGGTGTTGCTTTGCCTGAATTGTGGATGGACAGGAGGAGTTGGCTATGGCGCAGGAAGTCATCTTTGAAAAGTCCAGGTGAAACTGAGAGTTCTGGCTCAATGTCATCTCCTTCAGAAAGATTCTATGATGATCAGGTAGCAGCATCCCTTTTGGCTCTTTACGTTGTTAACTTCTTTTTTCAGGCTATCATGGTTAAGTTATATTTGTTTCCATCCTTTTCAATATTTCTACCCACTACTCTGTTGCCTGAGATGATTGGAAGTTTCTTGGCAAGCACTTTACATGAATATAAGTTTCTAAAGCTTGTAGACCATTATTTCTGCTCTCATTTTAGTTTGAGATTCTGATAGTTCAAATATTTCTAAATTGAGGGAAATTTGATGAATGGTGTTTCTGTACCATGATGTATAGGATTATACCACACATACTACACCTCCAGAAGTCATGTGCGAGGAGGGTGCAACAAATGATGAAGAAGTTACTGATGTTATGACTCTAAGAGAACAGTTATCTGCTGCTCTCTTAAACTCTAGTGCCAAAGAAGACTTGGCAAAGCAGCATGCTAAGGTTGCTGAAGAAGCTGTTTCAGGTATCTGTTTTTTTGACCATCTTGCGTATCAATAACTTCCCCTTGATTTGATAAGTTTATCTAAATGACAAAGCAATTGAGGCTTTGAGCATGTGCAATCGACTTCCTGTTTGTTCAAGTGTCGATCTTAGTTATGGTTTATGAAAATGAATATCTAAAGCTATCCAAACATGATTCAGGGTAATTCTAAAATGTGCTTCACCTGCTTGTCAATGATTCATTTCGCCTGCCTAGGGAAGCCATAGCTATATCCTAAACTTCTGCTCTAGGGGAATTATTGGCAAGCCGTGTCTATTTCATAAACTTCTGCTCTAAGGGGATTATTGGGAAGTTTAATTTAAATTTTTTAAGGAAATTTGTTCTGTTATTTTTCCGGGCTAAAAAAATTATGAACTAATGACATGGCTTTTGGATTAGGCTGGGAGAAGGCTGAAAATGAAGTATTGATTTTAAAACAACAACTTGACGCTGCAAAACAGAAAAACTCAGTTCTTGAAGACCAAATTAGTTATCTTAATGGGGCACTCAAGGAGTGTATGAGGGAGCTTCGACAAGCTAAAGATGAACAAGAGCAAAAGATTCATGAAGCTGTACCAAATAACACTTGTGGCTTGGAATCCAAAACACCTGATCATGAGTGGGAAGCTGTTGATCCTGCTGCTGCATTAGTTCACTCTGATCTTCACCAGAGGCTTGAAGATATGGAGAGAGAGAATTCAAGTCTTAAAATAGATCTACAATCTCGACTGGAGGAACTAGAGTTCAGGACCATAGAAAGGGATTTGAGTACTCAGGCTGCTGAAACAGCAAGCAAGCAACATTTGGAAAGTATAAAGAAGGTGGCTAAGCTAGAAGCCGAGTGCCGGAGACTGAAAGCTGTGACTCGCAAACCATTCTCTGCTAATGATCACAGGTCTTTAGCAGCTTCTTCAGTTTATGTAGAGTCATTTACTGATAGCATGTCAGATATTGGAGAGAGGCAACAAGTACTTGAAAGTGATATGCCGAAATTAGGAGGCTGGGATATGCATGAAGCTGAATCAAACCACTATGGCTCATGTTCATCAGCTTTAACTACAGAACTTGGTCAATTTACGAATGAAAACATTGCAGGAAAAAATCATACGGTCTTTTCAACTGAGATCAATCTGATGGATGATTTTCTTGAAATGGAGAGGCTTGCTGCATTGCCAGATACTGAAAGTGTAAGTAGCTTTCCCGTGGTAAATACTGCATCTGACCAACTCAATGTTGGCCATGGCACAGTGAATGCTGATGTGGAGGGTATGGTTCAAAAGAATGCTGCATTGGAAAAGAAACTAGAGAAAATGGAGGCTGAGAAACTTGAGCTGGAGATGGATGTAACCGAGTACCAAAAGCAGCTTGAAGCATCATTGAGCAGGATAAAGGAATTGGAGTTAGAGGTAGTAGAGCTTCAAACTAAGTTAGCTCTAGCAAACAAATCAAATGAAGAAGCATATGAAAAACTAAAAGCAACTGAAGAAAAGAAAGAGATAGCTGAGTCAAAACTGAGAGTTGCATACACTGAAGCAGAAGAATTGGTCTCAAAAATATGTTCATTAGAGGAAGAGATTGAGAAAGAGCAAGCTTTGTCAGCAAAGAATTTGGACAAATGTGGGAAGTTGGAGGATGAACTCTTGAGAATGAAGCATGAAGCTGAACTCCAGAAAAACACAGAGATTCTGTCCGGAGGTGTTAATAGTGAGCAAAAGCAGGTCAGTTTGGTAACACACAATGTGAACTCCACAATTTAAGCCTTCTTGGATGTATTCTATATTGTTTAAACACACTGGCTAATAATCTCTCTTTTCTTATGATGAATATTGTCAAGTGCATGATGCTCAAAGCTAAGATTTAGATGAAATATTAACATGTGATGCAGACTCAAATTACAGAAGATCATTTGGAATTGCATTTGACTACTAAGTAGCTAAATCCAATTGATGGTTGTTGTCTAAATATTTTTGCATAAACAATGTTGTACACAAGTCTTCATATAAAGAGCTTAGAATCTTTAAATGCAGGAGAAGGAACTAGCATTGGCTGCTACTAAATTTGCTGAATGCAGAAAAACCATTGAATCTCTTGGACTGCAGTTGAAGTCCCTAGCAACATTGGAAGACTTCCTACTGGATTCAGAGAACCCTATGGAGTTAACTTGTGAAGTTAGATCAGGTCCCCACAATGGTGATGAGCAGTTGAAGAACTTACATAGTAATTTGAGTTTGATCAAAAGAGATTCTGAACCATCAGTTTCACCAAACTCATCATCTATTACCCATGAAAAAACCCGTAATAGTTTTGGTAGGTTCAACCCAAGAAGCAAAAGTGTTAGCAGAACAAGAGATCACTGAAAAATAAGGTGAAGAAAAAAAAAATGAATTTGTAAATGTGGTCAATAATTATTCAACGTGTATAAATCCAAACTTACTTGTTTACATCCAAATAGTAGCTTTTTGCAGAATTAAAATTGCTCGCGCATATAAATTATAATTACAGAGTTGCTTACAGTGTTCATCCATATCGTAACGTGCTAATGCTTCAACTCTTTTGAAGCAAAAGTTGATCTTTCATGTAATTAGGTATTCAAGACTTAAATACAACAATATTGGTTAAATAAATACAAATATGTACTAACATATATACGCACTTACTGATAGTGAGATAGTTATCTCAATTGAATAGTGGAGGTAATGCCAAATACTATACTTTTTTTCAAATTTTCATCTCATATTATTGCTTATTTTATATAATTTTAATTTATATTAATAAAATAAAAATATTTATTGTTTTTTATAGATAAATATTTATTTTATTTGATGCTTATTTTCTACATTTATTACTTTATATATCTCTTTAATTTATTTTGTTAAAATGTTATGAGGGATGATAAGGAAACTCATTCTGGTATTAATAGAGAATAATGAGATTGATTAACATGAATATGGATTATATCTTCTTTTAAATATGTTAGATATGAATATATATTTATTTCATTTTCGTTTTTATTTTAAATTACTAAACTAATATTTTATTTGATATTCTATTTTTAAATTTATGAAATTATAAGTTATAATAAAATATGTATTCTTTTAATATTACATTTTCATAATATCATTTTTTATATTTTTATTTTATAAAAGAGATATTTGATAAATATTTGGACAAGAATAGTGAAAAGTATAACTGTTAACCGATAAATATGAAGATAAAACATAAATTTTATACTGGTCACATATGTAGTAATGAATATAAATTTTTACATAGTAAAAATTCCACATTGAATAAATGGATATTAATAAACTAACTGACGCTATAAACTACTATAAGATGATAAAGAAGATTAACATGAATGAATTTATACGTAACTAGAAGTATTAAAATCTAAAAAATGATTTAAAATTAAAATATAAATTGATCAAGTCACCTATCAGTTCGGATTAAAAAATATATACACCAAACCAATTATAATTAATTTGATTCATATTTGAAGTAAAAAAAATACTAAAAATCTATTTAAATTAATTTAGTTATTTCATTTGGATTCATGAATTCAAGATAAATTTAATCTTATAGTGTGTTTGAATAGAAAATTTTAACAAGATATTCATTTTTTCAGAGAATCAGAAATGTTTTACAACAAAATATGTTATTTTTTGTTTATAGTTTTGCTCTTTCTGTTTTTGTTTTTTTAGTTCTTCTTACCTGGATTTTGATTAGAATGTTATCAGCTTGACTAAGTCCGGAACATCATCAAAATGACCACTTTTCCGTTGATGCTGATTAAGTTTTTTTTATTGATTTTAATAGAAGTTAAGTATCATTATTTTTTTTTACTATATTAGTTAGAGTTTTCTCAATCAATGTTAAAGAGACTATTTTTTTTTTATCGATGTAAATTATTTTCTCAACAAACATTTTCTATGATTTTTTTTATGTTTGCAATGATTTTTTTTATCATAAATAGAAAAATTATTATTTTTTCAATAATTTGCTTTGATTTCTTTTCTAATGTTAAATGCAAAATTTTCACACAACATTAATTAGAATTTCGTTTTTTACCTATATTAATTAGGAAAATTTGTCAGCCAACACTAATAAAAAGAACTGGCAAAAAAATCTTCATAGTCAACATTGTACAGATAATCTTGATCGATGTTAAACTAAATAATTGCAGTGAAATTGAAAACAATCACTGTTAACGTTAATTAAGAAAAAAGTTTTTGAAAATATTAGATAAAAAAATATTGATAACCTTTGAACAAAATATAATATCAATCAACACAGATTACAAAAGACTATCAATATTGTCATTTTTAAAATTTTTATCAATTATTTAATATTTAAATAATATTTTAAATTTGGTAGTAATTAAAATATTTTATTTAAATAAAAAATTAAAATTTATTAAATTTAAATGTTTTTATCTGAACAAAATATTTGAAAAATAAAATAGTTTACAACAAGATAAATTCAAATTTAATATATTTAAAAATTTTAAAAATTAGAAATTCCTTGTATAAAACACAAGATAAGCTTGTTGTTAAATGCCAAACAACAACAATTTGCGGTGGAAAACAATGGGCATCTCAATTGATAAAAATATTTCCACAAACTTTTTTATTACTATTATCATAAAGTATTCTATACTTTTGATCTACTCACCATAATAAATAAGAATAAGAATTAGTTATAATTATTATAATACGAATAGAAGAGAAAAATATTTTTATGATTGTTGTCTCTTCTCCACGAGTATTTATTTATCCTTTCGTCTATCTAGAAGCATTGAAAAAGAAATAATATAAGATCATCACAAATACTATTAGTTACAAATTAAAGAATGTTGTTTAACAAAATTTTATGATTGAAACGCCTCACATATAATTGCTTAGACTATTATTTATATAAACAGCGTTGTTTATAAAATATTTTAGGAATACAAATATTTGTAATATTTTGAAGGAGCGAAATTAATAAAAAAAATACATTTAAAGTATTATTAATATAAAGTTAATTATAAGATCCACAAAATCAAATTAGATACTCATTTAATAAACCTTGCCCTTTGAGGTGAACTTTTACATAAAGTATTTAAATAGATATAACATAGTAAGACTTACAAAAACAAAATAATCTATTTAAACATATTTGTATTGTGCATACCTAATAAAAAGACTAAAAGACAAATTTTTGAAAAACAGAAAAAAGCCCAAAAAAATATATTAATTTAGAATGAAGTGCTATTCTTAAAATTACTTTTGCAATAACTTTTTTGAGAATTGACATATAAGAATAGGGAAAAAGGAAAAATGGAAAATAATTTGTGAGTAAATATTGGGCAGTAAAACTAAAAGGTAAAAACTAATATCTAAGTGAAAGGATTGTATAAGAAGCAGCAAAGGAATAAAATTTTATAGAAATAACAGTACATGAAATTCAGCAACAGAAAGAAAAAGAAAATAGGTGAGACAAACCAAACCAAACTATTTATTTAGCTTCAAACTACATGCCATTACTATCACTCTTCTTGCTCAGCAGGTCATAGTAAACCTTCGGCTTTCTGTACTCTGAGATGCACATATCCTGATTCAACACACAATACCACATTTTTCAATGCCAACCTAACCAGTACTTATCAACTTTATTTTTAAAAATATATACTACATTAATTTTATTTTGTTTCTTATTTTCAAAAAAATTACATAAAATACTGTAAATAGTATTTTTATAATTAAAAAAAAAATTGTTCAGAAAAAGGAATTCTACCTGCAGTGCAAATGCCAAATGGATGAGTGTGGCTTCAGACCAAGGCCTTCCAATAAACTGGAGTCCAATAGGTAAACCTAATCTATCGAATCCAATCTGTGAAATGCCAAACACACAAAAATAGCAGATCAATAAATAATAGGTATTACAATTTAACTAGTTAATAAAAATTTCAGTTTTTTAGAATTTTTTTTTATAATTTATGTATTAATAATTTTAATTATTTTTTAAAAAAACGTTTGTAATTAAGTTTATCCAAGATATGAGTGGGTGTAATCCTACCGGAACAGTGACAGCAGGAAGTCCCAGAAAGTTTCCTGCTATAGAATAACGAACAAGTGCAGCTGAAAATTGTGGAAAAAAAATTAAGATTTTGCAAAGAATTTTTGATGCTTCGTATATATAATGCTACCAATAACTTCAAAATAATATGTAGAGCTTAATGTCATTGTTAATGAGATGAACTTCATGTAGGTTGTACCTCCATTCACGTAGTCAAGTTCACCCGTCTGAAGAGCATCATCTTGAATTGGATATGCAGTCACACTGTTACAGATAAATATCATAAATGTGTTACCAAAGTGCAAAACAAAAAGAAACCAACTTTCTTTGATGTTTGAGAAAACAGGACAAACCCAGTTGTTGGTGAGACAATGACATCTGCCTCGTCAAAGATTTTCTTGTGAAATTGCAGTTGGCGATTCCTGTTCATATTTTTAACAAGCTCTCAGTTCAATGGATTTTTTTCTTAAGTAAAACACTATATACTATTAGTTAAATTTTATTGGAAGTAATAAAACCGTAAGTGAAACTCATCAGAAAGAAAGTTCTAATAAATTTTAATTTTGAGTTAATCATAAAGGGTGTGTTCAAGAAACAGTAATTTTATTAATTAGCATGATTTATTGGCCGAATTTTGCATATATTACCTCATTTTCTGAGCTTTAAGATACTCCAGGCCGCTGAAAGCACCATAGATGCTTTGTGCTACTCTTACATCCCATCCTAATTCTGCAAAATTCCTTTGGTAGTAATTTGGTGGTGTCAGCAACCATACTTCTCAAGCTAGAGGACAATAAGGAGGAAAGTAAAAGGTTTATAAGAACATACTTTTCTTTAAAAGAGTCAAGTGCAGTAGAAGACTCAGATCCGATTGTTATATAGTGTGCCAGGCGCATTGCTTCTATCTCTGGTATGGTCACATCTATGATCTTGTATGTTTGAGACAGAAAGTTATCAGGTTAGCAAAGTGATGACTGTGATGTGCTGTTTCTCAATTATGGGTTCATTAACTGTATTACAAGTGCTTTGAGAATTTTCTGCCTTAAAAAAAAGATGGCTTTTTCCAAATTCACATCAAATAAGTTATGATTTTGTTTATGTGGGCAAAGTAGAAACCATGATAATATATTGTCACCATTAGCATTTTTATATTTTTCAGTACCTTCCAATTGTAATGATCCTGAAGCCTGTACAAAGCTTTGGAGCAGCATATTCTGACATCATTGCTGCAATCATCAAACCACTAATTGATGGAAGTAGTGGTTAAACAACTTGATGTTAACCTATTTCTAAAATTTTGAGAATCATAATGCATATATTTGTAGCTAGCAACAGGTCTCTAACCTTGCCGTATTTTGCTAATTTGATGTCAGATATGGATTTTGTTAAACTCAGCCGTGGAAGATTTATGTTGGTCTGAAGATTACATAATGACATAAGAAATTCAAAGATATTAGAACTTGAAAGTGCAAATCTAATCAGAGTCATATGTGATATTAGAAACATGGAAAGACTAATCCAGGGTCAAAAATCATTAATTTGAAAAACATGATCATACCAATACACCGAACATCTGCTCATATGGAATTTCACCACTGATAGCTGCATAACTATAAACAATGAAACAGTAGATGTTGTAAAACCAATGTTAAAACTTCCTGGAAGAAAAAATATCATAGAAAGGAGTACTAACACAATCAATGCATCCTCAACTGTGCCTGCTAGTATTCCAACCATTCCAACAGTCCAATTCAGGGGAAGAACTCTGAATGTAGCAGAAGATCATTCTCCTAAGTCATTAATTTACAATCCTTGAAGTATTTAAACATGATAAAACAAATATGAACACCTACCCATCATGTGGTATACGTGCAAAAGTTGGTTTTAGACCAACAACACCGCAAAGAGCTGCTGGCATCCTTACAGATCCTGAAGCAAACATCACAAGTAGTTCATCAACGTTTTCAATTATATGTACTCTTAATATTCGTGCACTACTGAGCCAAATTTACCAAACAAATTCATATATATGAATCCTACTAAGCAATAATGAATGCTGATTTCTCTGGTCTTTCATGTACATAAATCAAACACCTCCCCCATCAACACCAAGGGCAACAGGACACAGTCCAGCAGACACCAGAGAAGCAGATCCACTAGAAGAACCTCCAGCAATCTTAGTGGTATCATATGGGTTTCTAGCAGGCCTACAAAGAAAATAAGCACACATGCTCTTATAACCAAGTAGTTCCCTGAACATTCTCAAGACAACTCCAACCAAGATGTCACATAATGTGAGGTATAACACAAGGTGTTCTTACCCATAATGTGGATTTATGCCACTGGTTCCAGAACCAAGTTCATGCATGTTGGTTTTCCCAACAAGTATGGCGCCACATAACCTTAGACGCTTAACGCAGCAAGCGTCATCGTTACACGGCCTTTCTTTGTGAAGCCACGTTGTACCTCCTTCAGAACAACATTTTAAGAGGCTTAAGTGAATCATGAAATCAGCAGATAATCACTTGAATAGAAGACACCTTAGGGAAAACAATAACACGTTACACTACCAGTTGTTGGATATGGCAAACAGTCTATCTCATCCTTGATAGCAACAGGAACTCCGTCTAACACTGAAATTGGTTCCCCTGCACAAATAGTACTACATCAAGTATCTGAACATTGTTTAGTGCACATAATATGTGAACACAAATGAGGCTAAAGCCTAAAGAAGAACGGGCAATTAGTACCTCAGTTGTTAGTACTAAAATTCCGCAAATATGACAGTGCAATTTCTGGGCTCCTTCAATAGTTAAAATTATTATTTTCTAGCTTCCAATATTAGAATATGAATATAAATGCTAACACTAAATCTTTTTAACACACTCTTTATTGTTGAGGGAAAATTAGTGGAAAACACAGAATTGTGTTGGTCCTACTTCTTATATATTGGATCTACTCCTGATTTCATAGTTCCTAATAATAACTACTAATAAAAATTGTATTAGGAGTGTGTTAGAAAATGTGGTTTTAGCTCTCTTAGAATATAATTTATTAGCTTTGTACGGTTGGCAAATGGCCACATATGTTAGTAGAAAGTGGAGTGGGGGAATGTAAGTAGCATACATCTTATCTTTGGATGCAGAAATCACATGTAGCCATAATTATGAGTTTCAATAGCAACAACCCCATTGGAAGGGATCACTTAAATGTTGAATTGAATTGACATTTGACCTTCTGTGAAGTACCTCTTTGATATCGATGAGTTGATTCACCTGCTTGTCTAAGAATATCATCAACACTATAGTGTATAAAGAATCCCATTTGGAATGAGGGTTCTGTGGATTCATCAATAGCCACAATAAATCGTTCAGCAACCTGCAAAAAGTGAAAGTAGGAGAGAGTTAATGAAATATTAGTACATCAAAATTCTGAAGTCAGAAGGAACTAGAAACGGGAAGGACTTGTGGTTGTAAGCATCACAGAAATACTATATATTGAATGACCTTGTAGATGCAGATTATTAAATGTACAAGAATACTATCTTTCAAGTTCTTAAGCTTTTTCAAGTTTATGCTTTTAGTCATTCATCAAAATTTTGAGCTGTCAAAGTTTCTGAATTTTTTTCTCTTCATCACACTTTTAGTCCTTGTTATCAAGTAACAGCCTTAATGGATAAAGTAACAATGACTTTGGCAACCTAATGACGTTATGTCATCCATTAACACTGTTGCTTGATAGTGAAAAACTGAAAGTGACAAAAACGAAAAAATTCAAGGACTTTAACCTGTCAAAATTTAAAATTAAACCAGAAACTAAAAGCAGAAATTGAAAACATGACAGAAGAAGATAATAAAACTCAAGAATATAAAACGATGAAAATACCAGGCTTGGTGTTATGTCCCCTGAGCGGTAAGCTTTTGCATAATCCATTATTGTCCAGCGGCAGAATGAAAAATCTGTTCCATCAAGTGTTTCCTGTGAAGATACAGATACAGGCAAACAATCCAGTGCAAGATGAACTTTCTCAGGCGGAGGCAAAGAAGAGTCTATGCATTTGACTTTTCTCTCTTTTATGTCTGCAAGAGTAAAAACAGAAACAGTGACCACTTTCTCTTAAGGCAACTAAGGCCAAAGTTTTGCAATCATATATTCTCATGTCCATGATCTCTCAAACCTTCAAAGTCATGCAAGGGAACAAAGAGAGGCGGTTCTTGGAACTCTGCATTTGTGATAAGCTGTGGAAATGAAACAAAACAAAAAGCACCTGGTTACAGATGTTCTCTAGAATTCAATGCTTACTGGAACAGAAGTTCATGAAATGGAATACAATGGTCATGGAACATGGAACAAGAGCATACCCGGTGAATGAGATTGTTTCCCTTCAATATGAACAGTAGGAAGGTTCCAAGTATCGGACACTCCAATAGATGAGTGAAAATCTTTGCTAAAAGTCCAGTCATGCGGGGAGCTGTGATGGTAAAGATCATTATAAGTATTTTTGGGGTGTGCATGGATATCATCCATCATTATCAAAACTCTTGCAAGCTAACTTTCTGATTCAAATTTCATTGTTAAAACTTAAAACACAGCACATGCAGACCCTTTCTTAACCTGATACAGTGATACAATGTTGTAATTCTCACAAGAATCCAATGGAAAACAACATCAACAAATCAAGAGACAATGATGCTAGGAGAGAAAGAAAGAAAGAAAGAAAAGACTGTGCATGATGAACCTTTGACATTAGCTTGCTGGTAGAACTCAGTGCTATAGGAGCCTAAGTCCACATCCTTCACGGGCCTGTAAACCACACCCTTACGTTTCAAGAAATCCATTAGACCCTGATGGAGTGTTGAAGAAAAATGTCAAAGGGTAGATAGCTAGTTATAGGAAGATTTGGCGGAGATTACTAAAGGAATGAGGTAGAAGTTCGATGTGCTTTTAACCATGCATTCTTAACTGTCATGTTGATGGATAGAATCTGGTATGAAAACTAGTAGCCAAAGTGGTTTGCGTGAAAATGGTAGAATTTACACTGATAAAGGTAAAACAAAACCTCACAACAGATTTGACGTCTCTATGGTGTGAAAAGCTCAACTACTTTTGCATGAACAAAACTTCAGAAATTTTCAACCCCAACAACAATAGGGAATACCGATATAACCTTTTTTTTTTTTTCTTACCTACCCTTCACAAAGTCAGATTGACTTTAACTTCCAGAATGTTTATTGTTTAATTAGACTTTGTCTTTCATATACTTTGTCCATACATCTTTTCACTGTTTATAAGATGATTTTAGACTGTATCTTAATATTCGATATCCTAAATTATACTCTTTCTTTTTTATTCTATTTTTAAGATTCATCTTAATCATTTACTCCAAATAATTCATTTCAGTATTCTAATTTTTAACTTTGATCAGTATTCCAAATTACAAAACACAGTTGATGTTTAAACCAAAAATGGTCAAATATATAAAGTGCTGTCAAATGAATACCTGAATATAAAAAATTATTTGTTAGACACATGTTCATGCCGTCTTTACTATGTTTAAGATCATTTCTTATTTTATTTTTTTTGTAGTTTTCATATACGTGTACATACTTTATCAGTCAAAAAGTAGCTCAAAATTATGTCAAAAAAAAAAACTATCCTTATTAAAGAGTAAAATTTGTCCAAATGTAAAAGATAAAGAACTAAATAAGGTTTTTTTGAAAGATAAAAGTATAATTTAATTTACCCTGTATAAAAATGCTCATCATGTAAGATTACAGTGTACAACTACATACTAAAAAAGAACATGTTGAAAGCAAAAAGTAAAAAAGAGTTCTTTCTTTGAAAGTGAGTTGAAATTCTCTCTACCAGAAAGCCAAACATATCACCAAAGAATAGCATACAAACAAATATTAAGTCATTGGTGAGATGAACAAGAAAAGAAACTTTGAAAGACATAAATAAGCCAACTTTCGGAGGCTAAGCTAAGAGATGGCAATAAATTGCATTTACAAGAGGAATTAATGAGCATCTGGTTCAACTTTTTTTCACCAATTTAAAGCATAGTAGCATAGTAGTATTAGTGAGATCTAGAAAACGAATTGTGTCAATGTCATGTCATAATTTTTCTTACCATATTGTAGTAGTGCTTATTTTGGTTCTAGGGAGGCGTGGAGTGTGCAGGTTGAAAATGGTGCTAATTCGATGGAGACCTGCTTCTTCTGCCACTCCATTCTGTGTGACTACGAGGTTCCTTGTGTTAGCACCACCATTTTCGGTTTTATTTTACTATTTTTCATCGTAAGGAGCACCACCAAAGTTAATGCAATTTACTAGAGGAGTTGTTTCTACATTTATAGTGGTCCACTGCATCACATGAGCTTGTCCATTACTTTTCTTCTTCCTGCAAAAATTGTGAAACCAAATAGCTTTGGTTAAAATATGAGTGCAATGGTACTGAGATCAAAACAACTTTGGTGATGGAGACATGTCAAGTTTCCGTAAGGGAGAGTAGTTGCTGCAACTTAAAGTGTATTATGAAGATGATGATGCAATGCAATTACTAGTGGGAGCTCATAATATAATGAAAAAGACAAGGAATACAATGTTGTGGGGTTCTTCATCGCCAAAGCGTGCTGCGAATGTTCAGTTTCTAAAATATTATTTTCATATACTCTCACCAACAATTAAAATCAAAAGTTTCTATATGTTCATAGAAAATAACATACAGAATATTTTATCAGTTAAACTAAAGTAAAAATATATATTTTTGGAATTAAAATTTAAAAAATATTTATAGAAACTAAAATCAAAAGTAACTTATTTATAAGACTAAAAACAAATTATTGAAATAAGTAATGTACTAAATTTTCAACAATAACAATTTATACTTTTTTTAATCTTATTCAACTATGACAATACTTATTATTATGGAAATTTATAATAGGAATATATATATATATATGGACTAAATTAAATGGTGCAATTTTTGTGTAAAAAATAATAAATCTTTAAATTTTGTTGACCTGTCATCATCACTAAATTAAATTTAATGAATAAATTTAGTAATAAACTAAAAGAAATAAGAGGGTGGGACCAATAGATCAATTGGACATGATTTATCTATGTACTCCTATTTTAATTTCTACTTATAATTAAAAGTGTTAAATGGAAAATAATTCTTTTATTATTATTGAGCAAGGATGTGACAATATTGGACATGAAATTGTTAAGGCTTTTTGTAATAATGAGTTAAAAGTAGTTAGAACTTGCAGATATTATACAGCTAAAATTGCCTAGTCAACAGGGCACATATAATTGTGGTGTATATAACTATGCGTACAACTATAATTTTTAAGTCAACCAGGCAAAAATAATTATAGTGCAATTCATTGATCCGTGATCACATGTGGTTAATTAATGTTCATTTGGTAGTGATGTCATAATAATAATAATGATAATAATAATAATTATTAGTATTGTTATAAGTTTTGATATCTCCAATCTTTCACAAAATTTCAAATATTTTTTTGTCTTAATATTTTAATAATTGTTCACCAATTGCTTTTTATCATTTGTATTAAGTATTATCATCAAGTGACACATAAGAATCGTATTATTGATCAATTTAACTAATTAGATAAATTACTAATCCCGTGGTAATCATGTATTAAAATAAAAAATTCTGGCAATTAAAAAACAACCAAAAAATGCTACACTAAGAATATATTTTTTTAATGATTCCAAAAAAAATTTAAATGACGAATAAAACATAACAAATTTAAAAATACAATACAATTAAAACGAAAATAAGAAAAACAATTTAAGCTGAGTTTTGCCGCTAAAAACTTAAGCCCCATTCCACATATTATATACAAATATTTTTTAATTTAAAATATAAATTAAAAAGAATCATGAAAATAAATTCATAAAAGAAAGAAAAGTAATGATAAAAAAAATTTGATGATATCATAAGAGTAACATTAATTTTAGTGGTGTTAGTAATAATAATTGCAATCTAATTGATAAATAAATTGTATTGTAAATGGGTGCAACAGAAGCTAAGCCAAGGAAAAGATAATGATTAGTTCAGAAGCAGACTTTTTGTCTGGATTCAAATTTGTTAAGTTAAATACAAGGATGAAAGACTTTGAAGTTAATTGGCTAAATGAATCTAAATTAGTTCAACAAAATATAAACTCAGCAAATGAATTTCCTTAAGTTTAATTCGTTTAGCTAATCTATTTCAGAATTTAGACATCTTAACCTTTGAATTTCCGCTTATCAAATTACTCGAACAAAATTACAAATCTGATAACTTCCGGTTATAGAAACAATAAGATATAAATAAGTTTCTTCTGCAATCTGAAAGGAAATTGGTAGAAATAGAGATAAAGAGCTTGAAGACGAAGCATTGTGGAGACTAGAAAACAATCATTGAAGAATTTTGTCTTATCTCTTTGATTTATATATAATTTTGGTTGGTTATCCTATAACTTTACATGAGATACAACATATATCCTTTATCATTATTTTGTAAGATTTTTCAATATGATATTTTTTCTTTTATCCACTCTTGTCTTACCGAAAAATAAGTCATGCTCTCAAAATGGAAGAAAGTTTGTCTTGCAAGTCGAATTATGACTTTGAGATATAATCACTAAGTTTGTCAAAGATGATTAAGGAAGATCCATCTGTATAAGATTCTTCAATACTAAGTGAGTACTCGCATAGGAAATTAATAAGTATATAAGTGAGTATGAGAATTAAGTGAGTACTTCCTTTGAGATTGATCTATATTTATAAACCTTCTTAGACTTGGGTTAAGGTATTCAAAAGACATTTAAAATAAATAAGAGATACGATTGATTATTGGAATTTGTCATTCAATCAATTGTTACTATATAAATATTCAAATTATACAGTTGCACGTGATTTGATTGTACTTATGCATCTCTCTGTGTATATTGGATACAAGTAGGTACACAAGCCCCCAAGCTCGAAATCCATAAATAAGATGCAAGTGGACTGATTTGATGGAGGAACGAGTTTTAATGTTCTGTAAGTCTTCATTGGATTATTTTGATCACATGATATTTTATTTGTTCTAGGTTTGATTACTTTGAGATAGTCGTTTATTTTTAAACGTTTTGTCCAATACGATGATTGTTTATTTTCAAGAGATTATGTATTTTTATTCTGATAATTGTTTGATCTCAAATAGTGATTTTGTATAACTTTGTTCCAATGATTATTTGATCTTGGATAACAATTCTATAACTTTGATTTGATGATCGTTTAATCTTAGATAGTGATTGTCCATGACTTGGATTTGATGATCGCTTGATCTCGGATAATGACTATATATAGGTTTTTTCTAGTAACCACTTGGTTGTGGCTAGTGATTATGCATAACTTTGTTCCAATGATGGTTTGATCTCGAATGTTATGCTTCCTAACCTTGTTTAAAACTCTCTCAAAATGGGTAGGGTGGTCTTCTACTTTTTTCGACTTGACCACAATATCATCAACATATACTTCCATTTACTTAAAACCTTTGTCCATGAGACACTGAGATGTTAAACCAACATTTTTAACACAAATTGCATGACTTTATTACAAAAATTAGAGCATTTGGTAGTGAAAGTTGTTTTATGTTCATTGAGTAGGTATATTTTGATTTGATTATATCCAAAATATGTGTTAAGGAAACTGAGCAACTCATAGTTTGTTGTGTTGTCAACAATTTGATTTATGTTCAATAGAGAATTGTGTCCTTGGGACATTGTTGAAGTCTGTATAATCGGTACACATCTTTCACTTGCCATTTGATTTTTTTTTTACCATAACCATAATTTTTAGCCACATGGTGTAGATGATTCCCCGATAAAGCAATCTTTGAGTAACTGACTGCCTTCATGTTTCACAACTAAATGTCTTTCCTCACCAAGTTTCCTTTTTATTTGGGCTATAAGTTTAACTTGAGAAAGTATGACATGTTTAGGATACATGAAGTTCGGGTGATGACAGACATATCTGGTAGAATCCATGCAAAAAGGTCAAAATTCCTTACCAAGACTCGTTATATTTTATCTCTTAATAAGTGACTAATCATTTCACCCACTTTTGTACATTGATCTGGCCAAGAACCCAATTGTACATTTATCAAGGGCTCATAAAAGGTAGGCCAATTCTCCTAAATTTTGGCTCATGGGTCAAGATTGACCATATCATTGATAACGAAGGCCTAAGGTATATCTTAGATTGTTAGATATTCAAGTGTGAGTCTAAGTCTCACGTTGGGTATGAATGACAAAGTTGAGCAACATATAAGAAATAAGACCCGCAAACCTAATGCCTTAAGGTTTTGGGTTGAAGGTGGTGACATTTCCTTATGTGGTTTGGCTCAATTCTCATTCTTGTGAGATCTCCCCGGTTTCCCCCTCGTATTCTCTCAACTAGTGGTATCAGAGCTGTTGGTTTGTGGCCTGGGCGAGTACAGTTTGACCCTGTATCAAAAGTCTTCCTGATGGTGATTTCAGGCAAGCATGTCCCGTATAAGTGTGTGAACGGCGGTACAAGTGAGGGGTCATGAGTAATGTACTCGGGTTGAGAATGCTTCTGCTCGAGGGGAGTGTATCAATGTGGTGGAGGAGAGACTCTCACTTGAGGGGAAGATTGTTAAGTATAAGTGTGAGTCTAAGTTCCATATTAGGTATTAATGAGAAAATTGAGCAACATATAAGAAAGAAGACCCACAAACCTAATGCCTTAAGGTTTTGGGTTGAGGTGGCGTCATTCCCTTATATGGGTTTGGCTCAATTCTCATTCTTGTGAGATCTTCCCGGTTTCCCCCTCGGATTCTCCCAACATAGATATTGTGACATATTTTGTTACTCTCTTCTGGTTGATCACTGTTGTGTTCTCCTTGGAAATCTAACACCTCATTGATCTGGGTTGCACTATTAGTAGGAACTTTCAATGAATAAGAAGTGACATTGAGAGTCTGCACGTACCATTCTCTTGTCATTTTGGGATCGACCTTTATCATGATAATCTTTCCATCCTTGGAATGGAGTTTCATGGTCATGTGTGGTGTAGAAACAACGATTTCAGACTAGTTGAGAGTTCTCCACTCAATTAAGGCATCATATGAAGTGTTAACATCCATTGAAACATACCAGTCTTTGAGTGCAGTTTGGCATATCATCAGGTGTGCATATGTTACCTTGTGAACCCTAGCAACGAGTTTAGGTATGATTGGATGAGGGAAGTAGGGATGTCAAGCTTTAAGAACGTCAACCAGTAAAGTACATCTATCAAGCTTTCCTAGTTGATGAGGAGTTTTTTCAACCCGTCAATTTTTACGAGTTTATATTGCGGAGATGTCATTTCCTTGTACAACTTGAGCTACCTCCCCCAAAAAATCCTCCTTGAATGTCCCTCTAATGTCATTGGAATTTTTGCTAAGGTTGCTCCCTCTATTCTTGCTCGAGACTTAGAATCACCTGGTCCTCCCTTATCATGGAAAACACCCATCTTTGGACAATAACATCCCGACTAGCTTTCAGAGGGGTGCAACTATCATACTTACTAACACACCTTCTCTTAAAGGCTTTTGTTGTATTCAGGGCAGAGGTAGAAGCAACTTTTGTTGCCTTTTTTCCTTGCATGAAAGTTCTCCTCTATGCTGATATATCCTGTTGCTCGACTGTGAGGCTCGTTCATGTTGGGATGATGATGATGATAATGCGACAATTCTGTTTTTAATGAATACCATAAGATTTATGGTCCAAGAACAATTTTATATATATCTCACATTGGGCGACAAATGTTCTTACTAGAAAAGAACGTAGGTCTCTTGAACTAGAAAAGGATGGTTTGCCTTGCAAGCCAAATTATGACTCTGAGATACACTAAATTTGTCAAAGACATGATGGGAGATCCCTTATAAAAAATTATGTGATACTCAAGTCATTTAGAATATAAAGAATTACAAATATACAGTGAGTATAAAAATTGAATAAGTATCCTTAGTGAGTATGAAAATTGAATAAGTATTCTTAGTGAAATTGATGTATATTTATGAGTCTTTTTAAATTGAGTTGAGTTATTCAAAAAGATATTTAAAATAAATAAAAAATATATTTTATTATTAAATATTACAGTTGTATCTTATTTAATTAGGTTATGACTGCATCTAATTTAATTGAATTTATTTATATGCATCGCTCTTGTTAAATAATACATTGGGAGAAAACACAATCATGAAAAAAAAAATGTTCTAATTAGCATTTATGGTATAAAACATTTTTTCCAATGAACTTTAACAAGGAGCATTTCTTTGCTTCTTTGGGGTGTCCCAACAAGTAGGTGAGATGACCACGGAAGAATAACAAGGGAGGAAGAAAGGATAAATTATTTATTTTTCTAATTACAAATATTGTTAGAAGTGCTTTTTATAGAATACCCAATCAATTATGACAATGATGTTTCTCGAAACCTATATATTCATATATAAAGAGAAAAAAATATAAACAAAATTAAAAAATAAATTTCTTTATGAATTTTCAATAATATTCATTAAATTGCTGTAAAAAATAAAATCCACTAAACTATTCAAAATGTTGTTTTTATTCCCCTCTCCATTAACTTTTAGGAGGGTACTAGCAGGACATTAATTCTATTTTCTCTCAGTCTTTTATACTCTGAACAAGTGATCCTCTCTTTTCTTCCCCTACCACTTTATTAAAAGCTCTTCTCCCTTCGTTTAAATAAATAAAGTACAATAAAAAGTTGTAATCTTATGATCCAACAATTTCTGCCAATTAATTTAATTATTTTACCAATAATTTTGGTACAATTATAGTATTTGTTCTAATAATTGAGATAAAATTTATGTAGATTAATAAAGGACTGAATAATAATGAAGTTTGTTTGAATTTATTTTGATGTTTTCGTAACATTTTAAGTAATTGACTTTATAACTTCCTTTTTTTTATACAATATTATTCAATTAAATCAAGTCATGGGAGCATAAGAGCCTATGCACGTATAAATTAGAAGAGAAAGGGCGATTGTCCAAGAAGGAGTTTGTTATTGGAATGTATTTAATACTTTTTGTATTATATAAAAAAGGAGGTGTTATTTTTCATAAATACTATTTTTTGGATAAAATATATCTTACATCCGTGTAAAGTTTTAAAAGTATTAAATATATACTTCAAAAAAGATTTCTATTATTTTTGTGTCTTTAAATTTTAAATATAAATATAGAACTCTTTAAAATTTGTTAATAAATGTAAAATTCTATTCTATTGTATTTAAATTACATAAACTAAATAATAACAAATTATAATGAAAATAATATATAAAATGTTATAATTGCGCCATAAAACTTTATATACGACAACTAATAACGGAATTCATATATAATTAATTTAGTTTAATTAAATTTGAAAATCACAATTCTAATTTAAATAAAAATTAAAAATAAATAAAACTGGTGTAAATTAATTTATTCTAATTTAAAAAATACGGATACTAAAAACAAATAAATTACATTAATATTTAATATGAACTTAAATAAATATAAACATTATATTAATATTATTTAAGTCAACTTTAAGTTAAATAAAAATATATTAGATTAACACTTTCATAAATAATACCTTAATTAGAAATTTAAAGTATATTAAATTAGTGATTATAACAACAACAACTATAATAAATATAAATATTAAAAATAAATAATAGTAACATTTCACTATATAAACTTTAATTTCAATAAATTTTAAAAATAAATTAAAATAGTAATATAAGTTAATACTAACTTTTGGTCACATGAAATACATCAACTCTAATTCTCAACGAAGAATTAAAATTTTGGCGGTGAATCTTTTTTTGTTTGAATTTATTTTAGTAGAAGCGTGTGATCTTTCTTAAATTAACGCATCATTGTGTTTTTCTTACTTGGATTAACACATTATTGTGTTTTTCTTATTGTGGATTGTGATTTGCTCTTGTGATTTGTTTTTCTATTGATTTTCTTGTAGAGGGTTGTTTCATGTGATTCCTTAACACCATATTGTTGGTGTGCTAGGTTTTTTGAGTAGTTTTCCTGCGAACTGGGTAAGTAGTTCGTGAGATTCCTAATACCTTTAGGGTACCTTAATGATCAAGATATGAAATAAACTAGAAAAACCTCTTTTGTAGTTGATATACATAAGAAGACATCTTCTCAGGCTTTAAATAATGTTTGTGACATCCCTCTGTCGCAGTTGTCCTCTACTTGCCTTAAAGGAGATCTTGTCTCTATGCAGATCCCAGAAGAAGCATATTTGATGGGACTTGAAGAGTGTAAGAATTACTTACATATGGTAGGATCATGTTTGCCAAAACAGACAAGCGTCTGATGCACCTAGAAGTGTGCAAGAAGTTAGACCTTGCTTGGAAATCCCTTGGTTCTTGGAAGGTGATTCCTCTTGGCAAGAGATTCGATGAGTTTTTGTTCACCTCTTTGGAAGGCATGAGGCATGTGTTTACGGTTAGATCTTGAAATCTCTTTTCAGGATTTTGAGGGTCTTTGTCCGTACTAAGGACTTCGTTACATCAACTATAAAGCTTACTAAGGTGCAATGTTGGATCAAAATTCATGGCCTCCCTTTGGAGTATTGGCAACCCTGTGATATTTTCTCTATAGCAAAAGAGGTTGGTATCCCTTCTGCATTAGATGATTGTACTATAAATAAAATCATTGGCTTCTATGCTCGAGTGCTTGTTGATGTGCATCTGCTCTCTTCTTTGTGACAACAGCTTTTGGTGGAGCATTCAAGCTATGCCTTTGTGGTTGGCGTAGGCTATGCCTTTGTAGTTGGCGTGGAGTATGAAAGGCTTACGCCTTTTTGCTCTTTTTTGTAAAATGATTGGTCATATATTATTTACTTGCAGACACTACCGTCATAGTGATAGATCCAATCAACAAGTGAAGTCTAAACAACATTATGTTTCTAAGTCCAACTTGGGGGCAAGGGAGGAAAATGTGATTGAGGTGGTTAATATTGTTAATATTGTTGTTGTAGTGACTCTAAAATATCTTTTTGAAGAGGTGATGTTGTTGCTCCTAATAATGGCTCTGATCAAGAAGATAGTTTAGAGAGATATCAAGTCTTGATGATTCTCAATAGATCTCACCTCTCTAGTTCAAAATGTTGAGCAAATACAAAATATTTTTTCTAAGGGTAACTTGACTCACCAGTTTGGTTTGGTTTTTTCCAATTATTTTTCTAAATTGCTTGTTTTAGATGAAAATTTGTCCTAGCATAAGCATGAAAATGTGAATATTGTGGATTCTAATCCTCCATCAGTTGCTCCTGTTGTCGCTATTCTAGGAATAGATAATAATATTTTTAAACTTGTTGCTTCTGAAGATAATTTCTTATAAGGTGTTGGTATGTAGAGTTTGATTTCTAATAAGTGAAAGGATATGTTGGAGGAGGAAACTTCTAAGTTAAACTTGATGGTCATGATGATCATGGTTTATGCATAAATTTAACCTTGGTGCCACGGGCTCTTGGTTTGGAAGTTCAGGGATTTCATTTTTTGCCTTTCGGGTTTGCACTTAATCATTGCATGTTTATACTTTATGGGGCTACATCTAGATGCTAGAGGATTCTATGTTATTTATGTTCTTTCTTTTAAATTTAAAGAGAAATTTAAGTTGATTTTTAAGTATGAGAATGAAGTAAGTATTCCTTATAAAATTGATATTATTTTTAAATTTTTTTTAAGATTGAGTTAAGTTATTCAAATAAATTTAAAATAAATAAAAATATAATTAATTATTAAATATTTGTTATTTAATCAATTATTATTATATAAATATTAAAATTATATGATTATATTTGATTTAATTATGATTTGATTGGACTGTATCCTATTTACTTAAATATATACGTATGTTTGTATATCTTGAATACTGGTAAATAAATTTCCTTTCCTTAAATAATACGTTGATAGAAAACACGTTTGAAAAAAAAAATATTGTAATTAGCATTTATGGTATAAGATTCCTACGAAAACATTTTTCACAACGAATTTTAACAAGGAGCAGCTTTTAGTATCTTCGGGTGTCCCAACAAGTGACTGAGATGACCAAGAAGAATAACAAGGGAGTGACAAAGGATAAATTATTTATTTTTCTAATTACAAAGACTGTTAAAAGTGCTTTTTTATAGAATACCAAATCAATTATGACAATGATGTTTCTAGAAACCTCTATATTCATATATAAAGAGAGAGAGAAAATGATAAACAAAATTAAAAAAGAAATTTTTCTATGAATTTTCAGTAATATTCATTAAATTGCTGTAGAAAATAAAATTCATTGAACTATTCAAAATGTTATTTTTATTCCCCTCTCTATTAACTTTTAGGAGGGTACTAGCAGGACATTAATTCTATTTTCCCTCAGTCTTTTATACTCTGAAGAAGTGATCCTCTCTTTTCTTCAGCTACCACTTTATTAAAAGCTCCTCTCCCTTCATTTAAATCAAATCAAGTACAATAAAAAGCTGTCATCTTATGATCCAACAGTTTCTGCCAATTAATTTAATTATTTCACCAGTAATTTTGGTACAATTATAGTTTTTCTTCTAATAATTGAGATAAAGTTTATGTAGATTAATATAGGACTAAATAATAATGAAGTTTATTTGAATTTATTTTGATATTTTCCTAAAATTTTAATTAATTGACTCTCTATAACTTTTTTTTTTATATACAAAATTATTCAACTAAATCAAGTCATGGGAGCATCAGAGTCTATGCCACGTATAAATAGAAGAGAAAGGGCGATCGTCCAAGAACGAATCTGTTATTGGAATGTATTTAATACTTTTTGTATTATATAAAAAAGTAGGTTTTATTTTTCATAAATACTATTTTTTGGATAAAATATATCTAGCATCCGTGTAAAGTTTTTAAAATATTAAGTATATCCTTAAAAAAAATCTATTATTTTTGTGATATTAAAATTTAAATATAAATTTAGATTTTTTAAAATTTGTCAACCAATGTGTAAAATTCTATTGTATTTAAATTACATAAACTAAATAATAACAAATTATAATAAAAAGGATAAATAAAATATTATAATTGCGCCATAAAACTTTATATACGACAACTAATAAGGGAATTCAAATATAATTTGTTTGGTTTAGTTTAATTAAACTTGTAAATCACATTTATCGATTTTTATGGTTTCCTCTACCTTCATTCAATTAAAAAAACGTATAAATCAATTCAGTTTATTTAATTTGGATTCTTAAATTAGTAAAGTAAATATAATTAAATTTGTAAATCATATTTTAATTTAAATAAAAATAAAAAGAAATAATTTTTTGTAAATTAATTTATGCTAATTTAAAATATACAAATACTAAAAATAAATAAAATATGAAAAATAAATGAAATTAATATTTAATATGAACTTAAATAAATATAAATATTATATTAATATTATTTAAGTAAACTTTAACTTAAATAAATATAAATATGAAAATGAATTAGATTAACACTTTTATAGATAATAGCTTAAATATAAATTTAAAGTATATTAAATTATTGATTATGGTAATATCAACTACAATAAATATAGATCTTAAAATAAATAATACTATGTGAATTTTAATTCAAATAAATATTAAAAATAAATTAATGTTACTATTTAAGTTGATATTAACTTTTGATCACATTAAACACAACAACTCTAATTCTCTTTAGAGAATTACAGTTTTGACTTTGGATATTTTCTAATTCCTATTTGTTTTGGTGGGAGTGTGATGATATGTCTTGGATGATCGCATTTGTAGTGTTTTTGCTTTAAAGGGTTATTCCACGTGGTTTCTTGGCACTGTGCTTTTGGTGTGCTAGGTTTTTTGGAGTGATTTTTCTACGAAACGGGCTTACAGTTCGCGAGATTCCTCATCTCCTGAGGATGCTTTAATGATCAACATATGAAGCAAACTAAGCAAACTTCTTTTATGGTTGATGTGCAGAAATTAATTTCTTAGCCTTTGAATAATGCTTGCGACATCCCTCTATCGCAGTTGCCCTCTCCTTGCCTCAAAGGAGATTTTATCTTTGTGCAGATCCCAAAAGAAATGTATTTGATGGCGCTTGAAGAGTGTAAGAATCACTTGCATGGTAGGATCATGCTTACCAAAGGAGACAAGACTCTAGTACACCTGGAAGTATACAAGAAGTTTAACCTTACTTGGTTCTTGGAAGACGATTCCTCTTGGCAAGAGATTCTATGAGTTTTCGTTCACCTCTTTGAAATATATGAGACGTGTGTTGATGGTTGGATCTTGGAATCTCTCTCCAGGATTTTTGAGGGTCTTTGTCTGGATTAGGACTTCGTTACACCAACTATGAAGCTTACTAAGGCATGGTGTTGGATCAAAATGCATGGCCTCCCTTTGGAGTATTTGTAACCCCATGCTATTTAGGCTTTGCCTTTGTGGTTGACTTGGAGTATGAAAGGATTCCACCATTTTTATTGTTTTGTAAAATGATTAACCATATGTTATCTGCTTGCAGACACTACCTTCAAATTGATAGGTCTGATCAACAAGTGAAGTCTTAACAGCGTTATGTTTTTATGTCCAACTTAGGGACAAGGGAGAAAAATGTGAATCTGCATACCGAGGTGATCAATGTTGTTAATATTATTATTAGTAATGACTCTAAAACATCTTTTTGAAGAGGTGATGTTGTTGCTCTAATAATGACTCTAATAAGAAAGATAATTTAGAAGCGCTGTCAAGTTTTGTTGATGATTCTCAACCAACCTCTTTGGTTCAGAATGTTGAGCAAATACAACATATTTCTCCTAATGGTGACTTGACTCACCAGTCTGGTTTGCCTCTTTCAAATTTTTTTCTAAATTGTTTGTTCTAGATGAAAACTTGTCCTAGGATAAGCAGGAAAAAAATATGAATATTGTGGATTCTAATCCCTCATCGATTGCTCTCGTTGTCGTTATTCTAAGGATAGACAATAATAGTTTTAAACTTGTTGCTTCTGAAGAGAATATCTTACAGGATACTAGTACTAATATCCAGAGTTTGGTTTCTAAAAGGTGGGATGATATATTGGAGGAAGAGACATCTAACTCAAATTTTGATGGTCATGATGATCATGATTTTGCGAGGGTTAAGCTTGGTGCCACATGTATTTAGACTTTCAGGAAGCCTAGAAGATAAAGGAAGAGTGCTTATAAGATTGCTAAAAAACCTATTAGAGTTGGTACTATAAAAAAGAAAGGATGGAAGGATTTGTGTACCTTAGTTTTAGTTTTTTTTTTTTTGTTTAGTTGTTTTATTTTCAAACATAAGAGACAAACCACTTCTAACTCTTTTGTTGGTTTTTCCTTAGTTTTGTTTTTTTGCCTTTTCATATTACTCTTGTGAATTGGTTTGATGATTTGTTTTATTTCTTTCTTTCCATGGGTTTGGTCTAACTCATATAGTCTTGTTTTCTTTTTCTTTTTTCTTTTTAATAAATTTTTTGAAAAAAAAAAGAAATTAATACTAACTTTTGATCAATATTAAAAGTACATTATATTAATATTGATGAAAAATCTATTGTTTTAGTAAAGATAAATTTCAAAATATAAAAAAGAATAAAAAATCTATAAATAAATTATAAACTTCCAATCTCTATTTTATTAAAAATTTTATTTTTATATAATTTCATTCTCTTTAAACTTTCTATAAATAGAATTATAATTAGAAAGTAGTTTTGTTGATAGAATGAATGCTTAAGGGTATACCAAACTCAAGAACAAGATAAACTCATCAAACTTTTAATTAGGGTAAGTATTTTATTTCTTAACATAAATTTAACTTCTTTTTCTTTTTTCTCTTAGAGTTTCTAATAAAAGAGACCTCGCTAAAGCGATGTACCTCTAGTGATGAGGTTTAAAAGTGTTGAAAGTTTTTTTTATGTGTGTAGTGTGTTTTACATATGTGATATAATGTCAATAAATTATTAATGATGATAAAATATATATATTTGTAAGAAATACCTTGTCTTACCTATTATATATATATATATAATATTTATGTCAATGAATCCTTATAAATATATTATTATTTATGAATGTGTTATGATTTTTTTATAGATATTTGATGAGAGTTACCTAAAATAATATTCTTTACTTAAAAGTAAATATAATCTATTCTACTTGTATAACTAACAGTACTATTTGACAATCGGTAAACATTTTTGTGTATGTAAATGTTACTCTTAACAAAATGTTAATTATACGTTTAATTAAATTTATTTTTATTATAGAATTCACTTGCTAAAATCACTATCGACAACATGATGAATTTTAGAGAGACAAAGTTAATGTAGAAATGTTTTTTAAAAGATTTATTTAATATATTTAAATTTTTACAGAATCCCAGCACACATTTTATCAAAATCTTGCCTTGAGAAATGACATCACAAACCAAATGTCTCGAGTCACTATAATATTATATGTGAAAATATTATATTATTAAGCACTTACAAGTTTAAAAATATCTTTATTTTCGAAAAATAAAAAAAGTTATAGTTATGATACAATACTTTGAATGATAAAATATTTTTAATAACATGCTTAATAAATGAATATGATATTTAATGAGTATATTACAAAAAAAATGAGAAACCGTTTTTATTTATTGAAATATTAAATAATAATTTAAAAAAAAAAGGACAAACATATTAGAAAGTGAAACGAAGCTAAAAGATTAAACTAAAAGGGAAAATTGAAATAAATAAGAATACTTGAGATGTTGAAAAAAAGAAAAAAAAAAAAAAAAAAAAAAAAAAAAAAAAAAAAAAAAAAAAAAAAAAAAAAAAAAAAAAAAAAAAAAAAAATAAAAATTAAAAAAAAAAAAAAAAAAAAAAAAAAAAAAGAAGCTAATCGAACTATCTTATGACAGTTATAAACATTTTTAGTTTATACAAGTAAACGTGCAATATCTACGGTCGTTGATTTAAATGATTTTATTTTCAGCAAAAC
>Ga0099824_1000738_pt1 | contig 42033 bp, 20 predicted proteins | sample SiratrowhiteBW_FD_76837 | JGI IMG/M metagenome (GOLD analysis project Ga0099824, IMG submission 76837) | Root nodule microbial communities of legume samples collected from California, USA - Siratro white BW | ecosystem: Host-associated > Plants > Roots > Nodule | place: USA: California... | reverse complement strand
TTTATATATATATATATATATATATATATATATTTAATTTATATTGCATGTCATATTTTGATAAAACTTGTTTTACAATTTTTAAAATTAATCATTTTAAATTTATAGCTCAAATCATTTTACTTTTACTCTATATTTGCTACAAAAGAGATATTAGAATGTGTGTCATAACCCATCACCATTAAAGAGAAAGAAGACTTGAACAAGACTTTTCATTATTTCTCATTTATGGTAATTAATTTTATAGGATCCTTCAATCAAGTTACTAACAACATTTCTAGTGTACTTTGGTGAGTGTGTATATGTATGTATGTGAGAATGTTAAGATGTTAAATACATTTTTGTATAAAGTACTTTATTATCAAATACTTTATGAAATGGGAAGATCTTGTGGGGAGATTTTTTTTTTTTTTTAATCCAGAACTTGTTGCTTTACATACATACTCCAAGCCAACAATTCACTTGGAAAATGAGTAAGAATATACTGTATGAGGATTTAAATTATTATTAAATGTAATAGCAAGTACATTTTATATCTTGAAAAAATAATAATAAATACTTTCTTTGTTTAGCACTCCTTTAGTTTCAAAAATGTCCATCATGCTTTCACATTCTTCTATTCCAAACTCCTTGTTTACAAATTTCAAGTTTTATTAATTATTTATTTTACTTACATCCTTATTTAAGACAACTAAATTTATCTTTATCAGAAATTCATCACTCACAGCAACTTTTTCTATAACTTGTTTACAAAGACTATGAAAAATAAAAACCCGCATTTACATATTATATTAAACAAGGATATTTTAGACTAGGTATATTAATGCTTTATATTTATTAGTTCATTAATCTCGAACATCAATAATTCTGGCATGACAGAAATATTCAGTTTTCTTTAACCATTTCACCAAAAAAGGAATTAATTTAGTTAATAATATTAACTTTATGAACTATTTATATACTTCTTGAAATTATCCACAGCATCCTTTTAATGTCTTTCAACCTAATGAATTCATCTATATTTACTTAAAGTACCAAATAACATAAAAATTAGCTTCTACTATATTACTTAATAAAAAATTGAATATTTACCAAGAGAAACATTTTTCTTTAGTGTATGTCAAATAAGATTACTTCTGGATATAAGTTAAAAAATCTGCACTTAAAGGTTTATCAGTAATCTTTTCCTATTTTTAGGAGATAAAATTATTGAGTAATTAAAGAATGTAAAATCAAATATAACAAACAATTAGGGGTGATCTTATGATGAAGAGCAAGTTTTTCAAAACATTTCGATAAAAGACCAAAGGAAACTTTACTAAATTGCATACAATACAAAGGTCCCATCATTTTCATTTAGTAAAACCTATTTACAATAATAGTAATAATAATAATAAATAATAATATATTAAAAGACATTGCTATTATTTGTGTAGCATGGGCACGAAACATTTGAATTGTATAAATATGATGTAGGTATGTTGGGAGGATACAGAATGAGTAATTGGAGGGCGCAAATTCCTTAATTCAATCCATTTCCTGTTCCTTTTCAAAACCACTCCTTTTTCTTTCTTTCTCATTCTCAAATCTAATTAATTCAATTCCTCTTTCTTCTCCAACAACTTAGGGTTTCTTTTTTTCCAACAATGCCACCCATATTTCCCTAATTGTCCTCTTTTCCCCCTTTTTTTCTTACTTAAATTCAATTTCGCGACATGGATAGCGGTGGGTCCGCTCCGGCGGCGCCGATTCCGAACGCCAACGCGCCGCCGCCGTTTCTGAGCAAGACTTACGACATGGTGGAAGACCCTTCCACCGACGCGATCGTGTCATGGAGCGCCACCAACAACAGCTTCATCGTGTGGGACCCACCCGAATTCGCCAGAGACCTTTTGCCCAAATACTTCAAACACAACAACTTCTCCAGCTTCGTTAGACAGTTAAACACTTATGTGTGTTTCTCTCCTTTTTTTTTTTCCCCTCCTTTTCGTTTTCTTCACTCCACTCTGCTAATAATGGCTGATTGATTATGCTGTGTTGTTTATTAGTATGATTCATGAGTTTGATGTTTCTAACTATTTGTTTGCTATATAGTGTATGAAGGGGTGCTATAGTGGGATAAGGATTTGATATTTTGTTTCTTTTTATGAAAATAATGACAGCAGTTTTGAGATCTTATCTTCTTTGTATCAGTAAATAGATGAAGCAGAAGATGAAAATATATCAACAAAGCTGTTATCAGGTTAATCAGTTACTTTATTATTGCTAGTTTAGTGATGAATTGTATATCAGGTGTCACATATTGTGTGAAGGATAGACCTGTCACCTAACGAATTGTTGTGAAGAGGAATTGAGGGTCTACGGAAAAATTCTTGCTGTAAAGTTGTGATGATATATATCGTACTATGGTTTGCTGTTCTTTTTGTACAATTACATTAGCCCTTTGTTGCCAGAGGCCTGTGTTTATGCTTCTTTATAGATGCTTGATAGTGCTGTTATCAATTCAATTTTTATAGGAAGAATCATAAAGATGACCAGAGGATTAGGATTTGTAAACAACAAGGCAGGCCTGCTTGGTAATTGATTGCATTTAGGAAGGTTGTGCAAACTTTGCAACTAAGTTGTGGATTTTATCAGTTGTCATAGAGGTAGGTCTGTGTGCTTCGGATAGTATGAAGACCTTGTATTCATATGAAGCACAAATAGATCTCTTGATTGAAATGTCGCAGTTTTTTTATATGTTTTACATGTTAAACACTCTTCAATGGGTGTCCAGTTAAAAAGAGTTTACACTACTATAAGACTTGGATACTTAAGTCAATACATACTTCCATGTGAATATTATTTGAAAAAAAAAATTCAAACTTTAGAAGACTCAACTTAAAGTATGATATGAACTATTAAAAAATTATGTCTTCCTCTTGCTCTTTTATGAGGCTTTATCATAGAAAAAGTCGAGTATACAAGAATTTGCAGTTATTTTTTTTGTTAATTTTGATATTTGGTTTATTGTGGATATTTCATTTCATTTTAGTACCTCTGTGTGTATGACCAAGCATATTACTTTTAAACTACTAGCATTTTTCTTATAATAGGAGCATAATACGTATGTAGTCTTTTGCTGAGTTAAGCATAATTTATATTATCAGAAAGCTAATGAGGCCTGAATCAGGGTTGGAGTAAGTTCTTTTCAGTCTTCCCGTAGCAAGCTACCTGCCAGTGTATTTTGTTATTGCCACTACTTCAGATTTTCTGAACTCTGTTGGAAAAGGAATGTGAATTTCATTTATTGGTTTAGTTAATTTCTTGAGATTCCAGATCAGTTTCACATAAACAATTTATGTTTTTTTGGTGGAGATTAGCTATGTCATATTTAATTCTTGCAGAAAAGGCTGAAGTTGTTGATAAACGAGTTCCATTGCTTCTTATTGCAAAATTGAATTGAACTTAAATGAATTACTAATGACTAGTAAAAATAAGTTGTGTACTTCAGACTGAACCCAGCCTAATTTAGTAAATAAGTGGTAGACTTTTTGGTTGTAAATATCCTTGTGGGATTGGTAAAACATCTACATCTAGATTATCCCCTCACTGAACTTGGGTTGAGAGTTTAGTGCATAACATTTCAGCTTTCATTTCGAGGTTGGTTCCATAGTTGCTCTTGTGGAGCAAATCCACATGATCATAATTGAAGTTAGATTTTTTCTTTTCATAGTTAGACTTTCTTGCATCCTTGTGCTATATTGTTGAACGTTGTTTATCATCTAATTCTATTTTTTGGGTTAAGCTATGCATACTTTACTGTTTTATATAGCAATCAAGTTCTATGCTTTTTCGGACTGTGTTGACCTCTGTCCTGTCTTTTTTCCCTCACTAACATCATCAATTCATAATCATTATGCAGGGTTTCAGGAAGGTTGATCCAGATCGTTGGGAATTTGCAAATGAGGGTTTTTTGAGGGGTCAAAAGCACTTGCTTAGGAATATAACACGACGAAAACCTGCACATGGTCAAAATCATCAACAGGCTCAGCAACCCCATGGACAGAGTTCATCAGTAGGGGCATGTGTTGAAGTCGGAAAGTTTGGGCTTGAGGAAGAGGTTGAGAGGCTTAAAAGAGATAAGAATGTGCTCATGCAAGAGCTTGTGAGATTGAGGCAGCAGCAACAGACCACTGATAACCAGTTGCAAACAATGGTTCAGCGCCTTCAGGGAATGGAGCAAAGACAGCAGCAAATGATGTCATTCCTTGCAAAAGCTGTCCAGAGCCCTGGATTCTTTGCTCAGTTTGTACAACAACAGAATGAGAACAATAGGCGCATAACTGAAGTCAACAAAAAGCGTAGGCTTAAGCAGGAAGGTATTGCAGAAACAGAGTCTGCTGCTAATCCAGATGGACAAATTGTTAAATATCAACCTCTGGTGAATGAAGCTGCAAAAGCCATTCTTAAGCAGATCATGAAATGGGATACTTCTCGTGTAGAATCTTTAAATAAAAACCCCGATGACTACATGATTGGTGATGCTTCATCATCTTCCAGTGGAATGGACAGTAGTGGCTCTTCAGGCTGGACTTCTGGAGTCACCCTTAAGGAGGTATCTCCAGCTTCTACTGGGACCCAAGGGCATGTCCGCCCAACTGTTAAACCTGAAATTTCATCTGTACCACAAGCAGTAGCTTCTGAAAATGTTACAAAGAACGGAGGACACGGTGCGCCTTCTATCCCTGTTTCTCAAGCAGATGTGGTGATCCCTGATCTTCCTCCAATAACAGAGATGGTGACAGGAAATATTCTTGATATCCCCGAAGAAAATTATATGGCAACTGAGACAGATGAGGGATATATTGATCCTTCATTGGGCGCCGCTGGTTCATTTCCCATTGATTTTGAAGTCATTTCACCTGATAACATTGATGATTTGTTAGCAAATCCTTCTATTTGGGATGAAATTTTGCAAACTCCAGTTCCAGAGGATATCGAGACCAATATTGCCGATGTATCCAACGGGAATGAGGTCCAGCCAACGGAAAATGGATGGAACAAAACTCAACGTATGGATCACCTTACAGAGCAGATGGGTCTTCTTTCTTCTGATACAAAACGAGTATGATTATGTATGAAGTTTATATTAATCTTTCATTTTGTCCAAGGCCTGACCCAAACAATACACGACTGTAGTGATGTCTATATTATATATAATTACACTCCCACTTGGTCCCTGAAAGTCAATGCATTTAAGGCAAAATCTAACTATCTCATTGATGTAGACATACAAAGTCCTGTATCACATGTGCCTTTACATTGATTTTTCGTTTGACTTGGGTTGAAAACAAGTTACGAACTTGTGGCCTTGTCTTGGACTACTTGGGGAGTGTTTGTGGTTACCTGATCAGTTTTTCCAATGTTATAGGCAATGTGTGAAGTTGAGTTATATGTGAATTAGATTGCAGTTCTTTCTCCATTTTTCTCGATGTGTCTGGAAAAGGCACCGTGGCTGACAGCAGTGGTACGGTATTAAACTGCTGGCCGTTTGTTTCTAGGTGATTCTTGTTTTGTCCTCTCCGTGCTTATGTTTCAACTGATGGAAAATAGAAGGAATGAAATTGAAAGACATTAGTCAAAATCGTTGAAAGGCATTGTTTATAATAAGATGACTCATAAAAGGAGTATTATTGAGATCATGGCACATTTGGATTGTGTATACTAAAATTAGTTCAACAATTAATTTTCATGTAATTAAATTGAGAATTTTTACATTTTAGTATAAGTTAATTTTAGTTTATAGATAAACATTGGTTTTTTATAAGTGTTTATATTGAAATTTATTAGAAAATCTTAATTTATTATTCTTTTAATTTACTTATCATTTTTTCACTTTAAATAAACGATTTTTTTATCACTTAATAAAATAGTCAAACGGTTTCATTCGTATTCATTCATTTATTTAAATAATGTCTTGAAGTACATCAGGAAGAAAGGAGGGACAGAGTAGATTAACAATGCTATGAGGTGCAGTATATGCAATAAGGGTTGCTCCCTCTCTTTTTTCTTGCCAAATTTTTTAAAGTGATGTAACTTTTGTCTGAATTTTTTAAAATGGTGTACCTTTTATTTATTTCTGGACATAGGTAAATCGGGTCTGCCAGAAATCATATTAATATGAAAAAATAAATGAAATCCTGAAAAGATAACATCATTTTAGTTTACTAGTGAAAATGGTGCAATCAGATTTCAATTAATGAGTTAATTAAAATAGTCAGAATACTGCATCATTTTAGGGTAATTAATATTTCCTACCCATCCTCTTCTATTTTATTGGCATGTGTGTTATATTGCTATTGTGTAACTAAAATAAATGCAAATGCAAAGTTACAAAAGGGTTTTATTTATTTTATATAATGGTTGAAATAAAAATGAAGTTAGTATGAGATTTATATATTGAATTAAATTAAGAGTAAGTCTGATGTTGAAAAGAAAAATAAAATAAAATTAAAATTTAATAATAAAATATATTTAGCAAAATTAAGTATAAGTTGGATATTTGAATTTAGTTACTAATATAGAAATAATTTAAAATAAAAATGAAATTTAGCAATAAATTTAGAAAGAAAAATTTGCAAATATTATATAGTTTTTTAAATAAATTTATTGTTAGTTTTTAAATTATATCTAGATAATTTTTCTTATAATATGTAACCACTTTTCTATTTAAATTAACTTTACATTTATTTCAATTACTTTGTCCATTTATTTAGTTGCATAATAACAATACACCACATGTGCAAAAAAGGTTTAGTATTCTCAAGATTTTAATTTTAATTAACTCATTAATTAAAATCTTAGATGGACAATTTTATCTAATAAACTAAAATTGTGTTATCTTTTCAGGACTTACAATGATATAGTGTCTCCTATGTACGATTTACCCACCCATATTAGGAAATAAATAAAAAAATACATTTTGAGAATTTCAAATAAAAATTAAGCTACTTTGAGAAATTTGCCTCCTTTCTTTCATTCTAAGAGGAATTATACATGTTTATTGTTTAAAATGATAAATAATTTTAACATTGAATTAATATATTTTCCTCTGTTTTTTCCGTATTAGAATCGTTTACACTTTTTTTATCAACTATTACGAATTCAGCGAACATGTTTTATTCAAGAATATAGTGTATGAAGAATTGTAATTTTTTTTTCATATAATAGTAATTTTATTGTATAGAAATTATATAACAGATTTAAATATATATATATATATATATATTTATATTTTTTAAAATATATTTTTTCACCTAATATTTAATATAAATATCTTCATAAAATTAAAAAAAATAAAAGAAAACAAAATAAAATTTTTTCCACCATCCATCAAATCTTCTGTATAATGGTACATTAGAGATTTATTTTTCTTTTAAACAAATATATTTTTATAAATTAAATGAATAACAAATCATACTTTTATAATTTAACTGTTAATCTACATAATCTGTGAAATCCTCTTTACTGTAAGTTAGAGATTTAATTTTAAACAAATATATTTTTATAAATTAAATTTTTATCGTAACGAAACGATAACAAATCACACTTTCATAATTTATTTAAATGTTAATCCACATAATAATCTGGGTTTGTTAATTTATATCAGTTCTATATACTAATCAGTTGTTTTGTTATAAAAATAAAAGCTAAATAACAAAATTTTGTATTTATTTAAACTTTTCTGTTAGAAAATATTATTATTTTGTTATAAAAATAAAAGTTAAATAACAAAAATTTTTATTTATTTAAACTTTTCTATTAAAAAATAATCCGATGTTATTTTATTTATGTTAAATTCTAGATTGATTTTATTCTTGAGCTATTTTTAAGTATTACAAACTGTAGTAATTTTTTTTATATCTCGTGAAGTACTCCCTGAGGTCATTTTTATAAGTCATGCTTTTGAAAAAAAGAGTTGGTCTTTAGTATAAACACTTTACAAGTTCAATAGATGTAACTATTTATGTTCTTGATATTTCCTATTAAACAGATGATTATATGTGTCATCCTATTATGTGTATTACAATTAGTTAATTTAATAATAGTTAATAAAAGTAAAATTAGAAGAGTACTAAAAATAAGATTAATTATTGGTTTTTTCTCTGTGTAATATTGTTGAAAGTGTCTTACGATACTAAAGGATGTAGTATAACTTTTCATATGGATATTATATATATTTTCAATCAATTTTATGATTGTTAAGGTGTTATTATTGTATATTCATACGTAATCTTAAAGTTAAATATAAGTTCTGAAAGAGATTTCTAAATATGTTTGAGGCTCTCTCAAACCTAAGGTGAGTCAAGAACGGGACACGTAGGGATGGTCTCTTTTTAACTATGTGTTACGTTTATTTGATCAAGTTCAAAAAGTTTTGAGAGAATTAAACAAGTAGATTGGCTTATGCCAACAGCGAGTTGAATCAAGGACAATGTTGATAATGCAGCTAAGTTATCGACTTATACTTTTTAATTTTCTCATATTTTTAAATAAGAAAATAGATATAGGGATTATATGTCTAATCTAAATGTTGATTATATAGTAGATTGTGTTAGGATTGACTTTTGTGAGAATAGATACAATTTTATTTAATTTACATTTTAGATAGTTGCTATCTTTTCTTTTACATCCCGTACTTTTATGTTTTTTCTTATGATATTTTTTCTAATATGTTGGTCCTTAAATTTTGAGATATTAATCTAGTTGAGATTCTAAATGTTCATAGTAATATTATTAATGTAACATAAAAAAATTGCATTATCAATACAACAATAATTATTTTTCTATGTATCGGATCTGGCTTCTCGAAGACTTACGGTGTGTTTAGTAAAACAGGAAGGTAAGAAAGGTAATAGTTTTATTTAGTTAGAAATGGATCAAGTAGTCAAGTAATATAAGTAATATAGGCCTACTGACGAACTCCTTAGTATTTATTTTATCATTCAGAAGGCAATTGTTTTCTACATTTTTTATTTTTGAAAATGACAATTATGTCCTTGTGAATTTTGGAAGATGTATGAAGTATTTTGGAAAGTGCTTTCCGAAAAGAAAATATATTTCTAAAAATCTTTTTTCGAAAAATGTTTGGAAAAGTAATTCTAGAAATATTTGGAAAAGTAATTCCACAAACATGTTCCGAAAGCAAACTAAAATTTGAAAGAAAAAAAAAATATGCTTCCGAAAATGAATTTCCAAAAATCTTCCGGAATCTAAAGAGAAAAACCTCAACGAGGAGCGGCCACACCTTATGCGATTTCACACCAGCACCACCCTAAAACCAACCACAAACCACCCAAAAATACTCCTTAAAACCGCCGCAACACACCCCATCAGTGGTGTAATAATATTAATTTGTTAAAACTATTAGAACTGATCTCATGTATTGAATATTATGAACAACTATGTTTTTGGTAACTAACATTTGAACGTTTAAATAGACATTTATTTATCAAGTGAAAATGAGTTTATATTTAATACTTGAATATCGTTATTTAGAAAAATAATGAAATTATAAATAAGATACTCTAGCAACTTCTATTTTTATTGACGAAGAATGATAAAAGCCTCAGACGAAAACAGGTAGATCTTCAATATATTATTTTGTGCAATGTATGTCTCTGTAAAAATAGATACATGTGCGTTTGACGTGTTATTATTGTATTATTATATTGACTTAGGAGTTTGCATTGCTTGGGATGAGTGTTTTGTACACATGCCTGTATGATCTTGTTGAATATCATCAAGTTGACACCGCGTGTGTTCCATGATTGTCCACCAATAATACTTTTTTGTATTTAAACAAAAAAGAAAAATTAAGATTGCATGTCTATGTGTTATCAATTACCAATTTATGTTACACAATTCAGTTAATAATTTGTAGTGGACTTTTTTCTGTTATTTTCATTTTGTTTTCATTTATAAGTTTGAATTTAAAATTATATGCTTAAAGGATTTGAATCCAGTTTACATCAACAAAAAATGTATACAGATTTTTTCTAGTAACCTTTACCTTTAGAATGTATACATATTTTTTCTAGTAACCTTTACCTTTAGAAATGATGCATATCTAAGAAAAAAAAAATCCCAACAAGATACTCTTTTAAGAAAAAAAATCCCAACAACATACTCTTTTAAACTATTATTGACTGAAATTTTATTAAAATCACATAAAATTATAAATTTGTTATACTTGGTTTTCTTTTTCTCCCTGTACATTATCTTTTCAATCAGAAGATTTTTTAAGTCATGGCACTATATTTTTCACTCATACTAAATCACCTATGCATTGTCATTACATATATGTTAATGCAGAATTTGTAACTGGTGAGTGAAAAACCACAATGTTATTTGGTTTGGCCTTGAAGTTAGGATTGTGATCCGAAAAATCTTATTTGAGGATCCTGACTGCTCGGACATTCTATTATTTCATCTGGGTTTATGTCACTGCTTTGCATGCTTATGACTTGATTATAGGCATCTCCATTCTCCACTATCGCACCATCATTCCTTTATAATGGTTTCTCCAACTTACACACTATAGTTAGCTCTGCATCATGCCCACCTTCATCCTAACTTTAACAAACACCATAGGGTTTGAGGTGCACATGTTTAACGAGAACCATGAAATTTGAGATTTTAACTAAATTTGGAACCTAAAACTGAATTCAAGTAAATGGTTAAAAAATATAAATAAACAATAATTATCACAACCATGCAGTGATAAGCTGTGATATCACCACCACCAAAACCTCACCTGTCCATCCATTTCGGTTACACTTGTCATCACTCTTATATGAGCAAAGTTTATTGTCAAACACGTGGCTTTCTTCTATGAAAATTTTCCCATTCTTCCATTCTTAAAACCCCATGTTTCTTTTTGCTTTGTTTAGGCTCAGAGTGTTTTCAAGTGTGAACCAGGTAAATGACATTGGTTATCAGAGAGAGAAGACACAAGCAAGCTCTAAGGCTTTCATTACCAAAATCTCCTTCAATTCCATCATATTCAGATTTCCCTCACCAAATTCACGTACCAGTAGTGATGTCTTCCCATGCAGACTCTTCTCCAGGCATTATCAAGGACCTTTCGGACCTTCAGAAGCTTCAAGTTCTTGGCCATGGCAATGGTGGCACAGTCTACAAAGTTTATCACAATAGTACTGGCTCCTTCTATGCCTTGAAAGTGCTACGCTTGAATGAGAATGACTTTGGCATTATACTAGAGGCTGAGATTCTAAAGCGAGTGGATTCACCATATATAGTTAAGTGTCATGCAGTTTTTGACAATGGTAATAGCAATAATGATGGTGATAACGGTGACATTTGCTTTGTTATGGAATACATGGAAGGAGGGTCGTTGAATGATGTGTTGAGAAACCATCATAGACTACCGGAAGAGGTTATCTCGGTGTTGGCTAGGCGTGTTTTGGAAGGACTTCGGTATCTGCATGGCATGAACATTGTGCATAGAGATATTAAACCATCAAACTTACTTGTGAACGATAAAGGGGAGGTAAAGATTGCAGATTTTGGAGTGAGTCATGTGGTGGAAGGTAGTTTTGAAGGAAATGACTATGATGCAGGTACTTGTGCATACATGAGTCCAGAAAGGATTGATCAAGAAAGATGGGGTGGTGAAAATGCAGATGAGTTTGCAGGAGACGTGTGGTCAATGGGAGTAGTAATGTTGGAATGTTTTTTGGGTTATTTTCCATTGATTGGTCCAGGGCAGAGACCAGATTGGGCCACTTTGATGTGTGCAATATGCTTTGGTGAGAAATTGGAGATGCCAGAAGAAGCATCTCCAGAGTTCCAACATTTTGTGAGGAGGTGTCTTGAGAAGAATTGGAGGAAGAGAGGAACAGTATTAGAACTTCTCCACCACCCCTTTGTGACTCAAGAAATTTGTTGCTCTTAGGGTAAATAGCTTGGCGATAATTATGTTCTTGGGGCTTAAGTTCACTACATTTTTATTCTTATTTTTAACTTTTAGCCTAGTCTTTACATTCATTCTTTTTAGACCATCACAAAATAATTAGGATTCACCAATAGGGTTCAAATTTTGGAATTTTGAAGACAGGAATTATTTTCGGTTTAAAGTTTTTTTTATCAACAATAAAAAATAAATAAATATAAGTAAGATGTTATAACCTTTTTTACATATTTGTATAAGACTTTATAGTTGTTGTTAGCTATAGTATCCACAAGTTAGTTATTTATCAAATAGATCTTTTTAAAGATGAATTAGGAGAAGAAATTTATGACTCTAACTTCAAGAATGTGTAGCTTTTGGCTAAGAGAAAAAAGTATGTAAACTTTTAAAAGTTTTGTATGGGCTTAATTAAGTGCTAAAACAATGACATGAAAAATTTGATAATATTTTAATTTGTGATTGTTTTCCTACTAATGATGTTGATAAATGCGTATATACTAAATCTGAAAATGGTAAATGTTTTATTATATAATTATATGTGGATGACATGCTTATTTTTTGTACATGCATTGATATAAATTTTAAAACAAAATTGTTTCTTGAATCTAAGTTTGAAATGAAAGACATGAGTGAAGCAAGTATGATTCTAGAAGTTAAAGTCATAATGAAGGGAGATAGTATATTACTATCTCAAAAGCAATATACTGAGAAACTTCTTAGGAGATTTGACTATTATGATTTTAAATCAGTAACACCCCTTATGATGCTAACTCCAAATTAAAGAAAAACAAAGGATAATTTATTTCTCAATCTCAGTATGCCCAGATAATTGGGAGCTTATTGCATTTAATGAGCTTTTCTAGACCAAACATTGCTTATGTAGTAAGTAGACTAAGCAGGTATGCTCAATGTCCTAGTCAAGATCATTATGATGTACTTACAAGACTTATGAGATAGTTAAGAGGCACAATGGGTTATGTCATTGAATATAGTAGATTTCTCACTGCGCTAGAAGGCTACAATGATGCTAACTGGATCTTTGATTCAGATGAGACAAAATTCACTAATGGTTATGTATTTACACTTGGTGGTGGTGCAGTAACATGGAGCTCAGCCAGACAAATCATTATTGCTAGATCAACAATGGAATCAGAGTTTGTTGCTCTTGTAATGGCTGGAAGTGAAGTTGAGTAGTTAAAAAACTTCTTAGCAAACATTCCGTTAAGAATGAAATCAACCCCATCTGTATCAATACATTGTTATTGCCAATTGACAATAGTTATAGCTAAAAACAAAACTTACAATGGAAAGAATAAACATATACAATTGAGACATAATTTGATAAAGCACTTGCTAAAGAGGGAAACAATTTCCATTAATTATGTTAAGTCAGAATGGAATTTGGCCGATCCTCTGACAAAACTTCTTGGAGGAACATGATTTTAGAAACATCGAGGTTAATGGAACTCAAGCCACTTGCAAACAAACAAGTGATGGAAACCCAACCTTTGTGATTGGAGATCCCATGAATAAGGCTCATATGGATAAAAACAAATCACTTTTTAGTTTTGGTAACACAAAAATTTATTTAAAATCTATTTGCCTATTCTTATGGTGTGTGTGAAAGTGTTAGATACTGCATTATTGAAAAAGTAAACTTTGTTGTTAAAATTTCATATGGTGTAGGAATTTTAGCTTATAACAAAGTTTTAATGATTTTCATATCCCTTACGGGTGGTGTACAATTTGCAGTGTCAAGTGAGGCCGTTTGCATGAGATTTTGGCAAGATATCTAGAGCACTCATGAATATCAAGCACGCGCATGGCCTATTAGGCGCAACAAGAACTGTGAGGGTGTATTGTGATTGATAAACCTCTAACACATACTAAATGCCTTGGTTCAACCAACTACACTGTGTGTTAAGTTCATCGATCTAGGACTGGTTCATATAGCTTGCTATACCCAGGATTTATTTTCTTTCTTTCTTCTTTAACATTTTGCAATATATGGGGGATTATTGTGAAAACAGAGTATTGCAACATCTGAAAAAAGGGGTAAAACGAAAAACCTAAAATCAAAACAGCCATGAACGTTTGATTATCACAAATTTATCCTTGGAGACTTGGGCAATTTATTGCAGAAAGTCCTTAAGGACAGTGATCTTTCACACCTTCAGAATTTTATTTTATTGTGTTCTCAACCATATTTTACAATAATCCTAAGGACTTATGGCTGACGGTATGGAAAACAACAATAACACTACACCGGAGACTTCAAATGGTGCTTCTGGAACATCAATCATCTTTGCGAGATCATTTCCGGATGTTTTGAAAATTGAAGTTTTCTCAAAGTCAAAACTTTCGACGCTGGTAGGAACGCGTATTTACCTTTTTATTAATATTTGTGCCTTAATTCAAACTGTAAATGAGCTCTACATGCACTTCATATCATTATATGGGTTAAAAAATTGTATAGAATTTGTAACTCGTGAGTACTCACACATATTCTATATAGCGCAATCAATAAACATGTGAATTGGTCAAATTTATTTTTTTTCTACATAGTATCACAGTCATATAAATCTGAATCTGTATATGAGAGTATAATTAGTTCCTTTTAACATTGTAGTGCAGTTATATCAACCTCTTTCAACTCTCATCACATGCTAATCACCAATAAGGATACTTCTTATAGACAAATCCACAAATAATGCACATTCTAATCAATCATTTTAAATAAATTTCTATTTCAAATCTACATAAAAAATATATATAATTAGCTTTCCTTACCTAATGTTTTAAAAAAAAAAAACATACAATTATCATTAGCTTCCCTTACCTAACATTTAAAAAATCATACAATTAGCTTCTCTTGTCAAATATCATCATTTTAGATCAATTTCTATTCTAATATAACATAACAAAAACATACAATTAACTTCACTTAACTAACATTAAGAAAAATATGCAATAAGCTTCCTCTTATCAAATATCACTATTTTAGATCCATTTCTATTTCAAACTAATTAATATATATATATATATATAAACATAAACATGTGATTACCTTTCCTTATCTTAATTCACAAATATTTACAAAAATTTAAGAATCTCAAAAATATTATTAAAAATATATTATGTATATTACAGTTAATTAATTTAATAATAATTAATAAAAGTAAAATTAGAAGAGTAATAATATAACTTTTAATATGAATATTATAAATATATATATATATATATATTCAATAATTTTATAATTGTTAGTATGTTATTATTGTATATTCATTAATAATCCTAAATATTTTTATTTTTATATTGATGATAAAATTAAATATAAGTTCTGAAACAGATTTAAAGTTGTTTGATGAAGGTGAGTCAAGCATATATATATATATATTCAATCAATTTTATAATTGTTTAAGTGTTATTATTGTATATTCATACGTAATCTTAAGACTAAATATCTTCATTCTCCTATTGATGATAGAATTAAATATAAGTTATGAAACATATTTAAATTTGTTTGAGGTTCTCTCAAATGTAAGGTGAGTCAATTACAGTATACAAAGTTATCACAACACTACAGCTCCTTTTATGCCTTGGAAGTGTGAGAATGACCTTGGCATTCCCCAACCCGCTACACTAGACACTGGGAATATATAGTTAGGAGTCATCTAGCTTTTTACACTGATAATAGCAATAATGATGGTGAAGAAGTTTGTTCTGGAATACATAGAAAGAGGGTTGTTGAATGATGTGTTGAGAAACCATCATAGAAGAGGTTGGCTAGGCGTGTCTTGGAAGGAATTCGGTAATGTGGTGGAAGGTAGATTTGAAAGAAATGACTTGTACTTATATGAGTCCGTAAAGGATTGATCCGATGTCTTTGAAAGAGATGTATGGTTATTACAAAATAAATATTATATTATAAAATGAAGAGAGGATAAAAATATTTTTTATTTTTATTTTTTTATATTAATTAAAACTAGAGAACTAAATATATATATATATATATATATATATATATATATATAAAATATACCGATTCTGAGTATAACTAAATAAAAAAATAAACAAAAATAAAAATAAATAAATAAATTTTAAGATTTTGAAAACATTACTAGTATAAGTTTAGTAAATATGAAATTTAAATATGAGACTTTGTTGTAAAGAAATAATGCATATATAATATGATTTTAGATTTATAAAAATAAAATCATGCTATTTTGGTATAATTTTTTGAATGTGAAAAATAAACTCGTTTTAGACATACATGGCTTTAATTAATATTAAGTAATTTTTTATTTTAAATAAAATTATGTTATAGTCACACGTCGTACTAAGTAAATATAATCTTATTTATATCTAAATAGTGTTAGCATGACAGACTTCATTTTAAAATGTATATCTAAAATAATTTTACTACAACTTTATTCTTATAAATCTAAAGTTGTATAATGACATAACTGACCTATACTTACAAATCTAAAGTTATATCATGACATGACTGACCTATACGGATAATTTTTTCAAAATATCTCAATTTGAGTAAATCCCTTTCATAATTTAGCAAAGATCTTAACTTGTTAAAACATTAAAAATATTATTAAATACAAATATAATTAAAAAAGGTTTTATACATTTTTAAAAGATATTTTTCTAATTTTGATACTGTTTGAAATTTATTTTCCTTATTTATTCTTTCTAAATACTACGAGTATGTGTTTTATTGTTGAATAGTTAGAAAAAATCTTAAAATCATTAATAATGAAAGTTAATCTAATACATTGATATTTTTTAAAAAATATTCAACTAAAATAATTATTTTTATTAATATCCGTGATTAAGTTAGAAGTTTCTTTTGTATATTATTTTATTCATTATAATATATGTGCTATTAACTCATGGACATTGACCTCCTTCCAAAAGAAATCGATAAATTTCAGAAATAGTAATGATTGGCAAACTTAGTTAAACCTCTAATTAAAAGACAATTTTATTTTACTTATTAATCATTTCTTCACATTATTATAATATAGTTGTTAAAGGATGATTTTAATTGTCAATTTTACCGATATTTAAAAAAAAAAACAAAGAAAAAAAGAGGAAATGGCCGGTGCTGCTGAATTGTTATTTTTCTGTCCACCACAAACAACACGAGTGAATTCGTTAGCCACTCGTAAATAGTAATATTAATCTTCTCTTTATAAAATCAATAATCTAGCTTACACATTAAAATACCTTCAGTTTTGCAACAATCAACTGCAATTAATAATTGATCCCTCAAAATTAGAACAATAACACCATATTATATAAATATTAAAAACACTAGCTTCTCAATCCAGCCTAGAAAGACTAACACAAAATGTGACTGACAATCTTGCATGGAAGAACCTTCGTTTGCAGCAATCGTGCTCTTCCAGAGTCTGTTTTCAGGTGAAAAAGAAATATGGCGTAACATTTCTTATCTGTCTGCAGATCACAACCATAATCAATTCAGAATAGAGGAATGGTGCTTTGAGGTGAGTGTTCCAACTATTTTGGGGGAGTCAAATTCCAATTCTTTGAAATTTCTGTGGGCCTATAGAGATGACCACCTGCAAACATCAGCACAAACAGATAAGAATTGCAAGAAGGATATATTATTCTCCTATACTCAACAAGACAAACCATGATATGAGGACCATAAAAAGAGCTATACATGGCTACATATCATTCTACTTGTGTCAAAGAAATCAGCAAATGAAATGTTATGGTAAACATGGAAACCAATGTTGAAAGTTTAGAACACCGATTGATGAGCATAAACTAATAAAATATAATTCAAAACACAGAAATCACGTACAGGTGTTGTTCTAGAGATAAAAGTCTCTCGTAGATAATATTCTATTCGTAAACTAGAAATAACAATACTCCTTTCTTATTTACACACCCTACTATCAACTGTACCCCAATACATAACTTCCATCAGTTGTTTTCTACGAATAACTGAATCAAGGGAGCTTCAAATTGTAACACAGAGCAAATACTGAACAAGTAATGCAGGACGTTAGGACCCCAGTAAATAGTGAGGTGGTAAAATGGTAAGGTAAACAATAGAATCTCACAATATATAAGGTATACGAGACAGAGAATAAGAAAAAGAGGAATGATAAGTTAGGGAGAGATGCCATGAGAGGGGAGGGAGAGAATTGTGGAAATAAACTTTCGGAAGAAAGCTTGGTCTCTCAAAATACCTAGTAAACCTTTTGTTCCTTTCCTTCCATTTAAGAAATAGTACACATGGGGGAAAAGCTAGATACTACAATAGTATCAGTTCTATTCCTCAATATTCAGTGACATTTTTTTCTTATTTTAAAATTACTCATAACAGTTCTAACACCGGACAAGTTATTTTCTATCAAATATTCTGATAATACTATACTGCTTATAGGTCCAAACTTCTGCGCATAGCTGCTCCTAAGTCACATGATTAGTGAGTACTACTCAAGAATCATGATAGTTATTACCAATCCCCATCAAAAAACTTTATCACACGGAATTTTGATATGAACAGATGAGTTTAAAGTAAATATCACAGCACATGTAGACAATCATCAGTAATCCATTGTGGCATGACCAAACCAGAATACCAGATTTCAACTATGTACCAAGAAAGTAAATGTTTTCAATAATTCATTATTATATCATATAATAAATATATTAGGGTATGTTTGGATTCCACTTTGGGGTGCTCCATACTCGGTTTGGATAGTTAACTTAATTTTGTGACACGTTTAGTTTTCCTCAAAAGTACATTTGCACACTAAAATTTTGCCTGAGACCAAGTTTCCATGAAAGCAAAACTTGGGTATCTTGGATATTTGTTGCCGACTCAGTTTGCAAAATGAAAACTACTAGAAAACTAGTTTTCCCAACTTTAACCCAAACACGCTTAGTTAGTGGAGCCAAAGGCACTCAGTCGAGTCCAGTTTGTTCATATGTTCATCAAAATATAGTGAAGGAGTGCACAACAGCATAGAAACATAAGCTAAAAACCAGAAAGTTTCTGAAAAATACGAGTTGATGAATATAAATGTGATTTAGGATTCAAATAAGATCATCATATACATTTTTTTCACGTCATGCCAAGGGCAAGTCTAGGCAAAATAGTGAAGTTGCTACCTGGTGACTTAAAGGTCACAGGTTCAAATCATGGAAACAGCCTCTCCGCTTGGGTTAAGACTCAACACATCTACTCTCCCTAACCTAACTAGGTGGGGAACCTTGAGTTGAGCACTAGGCTGCCCTTGCTATGCCAAATGCATAACTGCATACGTATCACAGGAAAACAAACATCAATACTGAATTTAACACCATGAAATCAAGGCTATGAACATCAAACCATCGACTGAAGTAGGTAGCATCAATTGATTAAATGCAAGGATAAACTAAGATTTTATAGTGGTCTCATTTTATGTTTTAATCAACAGAACAAAAAAGTACCTAAATATTGTTCTAAAATATTCTAAGAAACCTAGAACATATCATAACAGAATCATTAAGAGATCGATAAAACAAGCCACCTCGATGAGATATAAGGTGAATCCGCGAACGGGGCCCTTCAAACTTCCAGTTATCTTCAACCAAAGATTTAACCTCCTTGTCAAGTGCAGCCATGAGATCTGATTTTAAAACTGTGAAATAAGAATGCAGAATGTCAAAATGAATGCCTCATGCGCAAGTTCAGGAAGAACAGACAACAGAATACACTCCAAAACTACATGGAAAGATGTTGTACTCCAAGTGAACCAAAGTTTTATATTTCCCTTTCCTTCTTTTCAAAACCAATACATGGTGAATGAACATAGGAAACCAGATCAGAAAGGCGTAGCTGGTATAAATCCTAGCCACGATGTAATTTAAGACCACGTATTAATTCAAACCCGAGAAACCCCAAAGGAGAAAACAAAGAAAATAAATAAATAATCTATATCGAACGCCAAAATCTTTAGCCGTAAACAATAATTGAGAGTAACTCAGGAATCTAAGTAATTGCAATGCTAAATAATTGAGATTAAAGACACTGAAAAGAAATCACATTAAAATAAAATAGTCAGAAAGGGACCGTTCGAAGAACTTCACCCTAATAGCTAACGGATATGATATACATCCCAATTGTGAAATGACCGCAAAGGTTCAATTTTGAATGAAGATCAGAACAGAGGAAGTAGATTGAATGAAGCCCACCTAACATGGCTTCGTCTTTACGCTCTAGCGATGACATAGGGTCACACGGAAAAATAAAATCGTCAACGGATACAGTCGCGTTGCTGCTGCCGCCGCCGCCTCCACCACCTACAACCGCCGTCGTCGATAGCGAAGAATGAGCCGGTGATGAATTATTCATCGTTCCCCCAACACTGTTTTTTCAGCGGTTGGTCTTCTGAATATGAATAAGAACCGAACCGGTATGTTACTGAAGTTTTCTGAGCTTGCGTTCAGATTCAGAACTCTGTGTGATCAAGTTTTGCTATGGTCAATTGTCTAAGAGAACACCAACTTCTCAGATTGGGTGATGGTGGGAAGGATCGAGCCAGCAAGTATTGAAATTTGAATCAGCACCTTTTTATTTTGTTCCACCCACATCCACACAAGGCTCTTGGCAAAAGAAAAAAAAAATTAAAATTTTGAAAAAAATTTGGTTTTATTTTAAGAATAGTAAATTTGAAAAAAAAAAAAAACTATAGTAAGTTGATAAAAAATATTGTTTTAAAATATTTATTTATTTTCAATTAAATTAAGATGAACTAACATTCACAATAACTTTATAATTTCATATTTTAAAAACATTTCAAATAAACTATAAAAATAAGTTTATTAATTTCAATTCTTTACTTCAGTTTGACCAAGGTGTATTAAGTATTATAAATTTTAATTATATGTATTGAATTTTTATAGATGGAAAAGATCTCTCTCCTTATTTTTCCAGCTTTCAATATCTTTATGTAAAGTTGATGTTGTGGAGGCAACTATCACTCCCAGGTGACATTCACAAGGCTACAATCACATATGAAAATGCAACCAATAATTGAATTGTAGGCAAAAGAAATCCTTATAATCAAATGAAAACTTATCGTTGCATCTTATCTTCTAATCAATAACATTATTGGCTTTTGGTAAATCAACAATTGACTTAATAAAAGAAAAGCACTTTTTGGACAATAAGTTATTCCAATTTATAATTTAAAATGTGCTAATATAAAAAGAATATTGTCTGCTCTTAAAAGAGTGTAGTCTGCATTCTTATTTTTTAGATAATGAAAGATAAATTATTGTAAATGTAATTTCTTGAAATATTTAACATCTAAGAAAATTGTACCGTGTGACTTTTGATAATATATTTTTATTTGTGTTGTATTTTTCATAATTTTTCTTTCGGATGAATCAAAAACTTATTCAGATTTATATTTTATCTTTTGAAAATATTCTTTTAACCATTGAGGTTTTTCTTTTTCTTATTTACTTTTTTTCTATTATTACGTAATTTCTTTCTAGATGTTCCTTCATTCTCTTCTTTAAAAGAAAGGAACTAAGATATAATAAATATGTTACCTCTTCTAAAAACTCACCACGTTCAACATTCAAATACCTTATTTGAATAATTCAAATTTGAATTATTTCTTAAAAAATTGAATTGAGAAAAGAGGAAATTAATTTAATATGTTTAAAATAATTTTCATAAATTTAATATATTTATAATCAAATAATTATCACATTATGTCTGTTTTCATTAAAATTATTATGTAAATTCAATGATTTATTGTTAATTTAAAATAATTTAAGTTATTTCACTTGATTCAGGGAATGACTTGAATATTTAATATCAAATTTTAAGTGTACATTATACATTGTAATATTTTATAATTGAATTATAACGGTTGTAAGTTATTTTACAACATTTATGATAGTTGCAAGTTATCATAATATCATTAGATCAAGTATTTATTAGTAGAAAAAAGTTTTAGTTGAACTCATTTTGTTATAGTTTTGTAACTTTTTTTCATTAAAAGCATAATAGATTAAATATTACAATTCAATTATGACTTATCTTACTTAGGCTATATTTGAATGTCACATATAATAATCTTTTTTAAACATTAAGTCTATTAAAAATGTTTGATGTTATTTATAACAATTTTCTATTAGTAATTATATCTCTGAAAATTGGAGATTAACTTTGATATCTTTCATATATCTCAAATCATCCAATTCAATTAAACTTGAATTCATACCGCTATATGTATCTTTTGATTCTCTTTGGAAGACATATCTTATCATTCTACTAAAAATAATATTATATATCATGTAATGTGAATACTAGAATTGAATCCACAACTATCAAGCAATACTATTATTACAATACAAATATTACAACCGTAATTTATATACATACTCCAAACTATATCATGAAAAAGGATTTATCTATAATAATCATCATCATTTCAACATGACCAATAAATGTTTTGGATGATAAACATTTAGTAAATAAATTTGTTATTAAATTTGTAATAATATACTTAACTGTATTTCCTCTAATTATACTTCCTTTAATCAAATTTATGTAGTATTTATTATTTTTAGAAAATAAAATAACTACAAAAAAATTATCACAATGAATCTTCGTCCACAATATCAATTGCTGAAGTAAAATTCTGCAAATTCTGCATCACAATGCTAGAATTGTGATTTCAAAGTATGCGACAAACTCTTTCTCCATAATCTAAACTAACACTTCAAAGGTGATGCCACCTTCTATACTTAAACACGTAATCATTTGTATAATGCAATTTACATAATACAAGTGATTATTTTTGAAAATGGAAATGAAGTAATTTCTTCACACTAGAAGGGGATGGGAGGACAGGTGGTTAAGGAAGAGACGAATAGCAAGAACTGTTTTTTGAAATATTATAAAATTATATTTAAGGACTGTTATAATTTTTTAAAACCATGATAATGCCTTGAATCCTCTGAATCTTGGTTATTTAAATTAAATTGAATAATCATTTGTTATTCATTTAGCCTGCAGTCTATTTAACTTGCAGATTTTGTTGACTTGAAAAAAGGCAATTTAAATTAAAACGAATCATCTTTTACTGTTCATTTACCCCGCAGTCTATTTAACTCAATCTAAATATATTTAAATAGATTAAAGTCGAATTGATTAACTCATTTTATAAAATAATAATATGTATTTTAAAAATACAAATATTATAATAAAAGTATCGAAAAAAAAAATATAATTTATATATTAAATTATTATATCCAAAATTATAATTAATTTTATTAATAATTTTAAAAATTCATAATCAATAAGTGGTTGGAGAATTGTAGAACGAATACAAAGTTCCAAATTTGGGAAAAGAACCCCACAACTCCAAGGGGAGAAAATGAAAAATAAAATAATCCTAGATAGAGATACTGCTAAAAAGAGTCGGTAATGGTAACTTTCAAGTTGCATTTACAGGTAAAGAACAAACTAATATTTGTTTTAATTAAGGAAAAAAAAAAAACTAACACAACAAGCAGGTTGTGACACATTCTTAAAAGGCCCAAGCACCAACAAAGAACCAAGAAGATATACCCGAACAAAATAACGATACACTAGTGTTAATATTCCCACGTCATGTACTGAAACCTGATGAGACCAGGTCCAGGAGTCATTCATGAGATCTGGTAAGTCATCACTCAGTGTTAATCATCAGCGAGGGAGATCCTATCTGCAGTTCTGTAAATAGTGCATCTGATTCATAATAAAATTGATAGTCTTTGACTAAGCAGCAAGGACAATGATGACGATCAGAAGCACGATCCCGAATATCACCAAAAGCAAGCACGTCTACATATAAAAAACAAACAAGAACATTCGCGTTTAACAAGGAAAAATACATGAAGCTTTAAAAGAATAAAGCAAAGGTGGGATCAAAGAACAAGATATTGTATCCATCATTCATGATTAGAAATTGAACCTAAGGAAATTGTTATATGATCAATCATACACCACCATACCATAACCCAGCTCCGTAAAACAAATGGTATCCACTATGGAAACAGAAAATCATCCAAGAGGCGACCAAAGCCCAAAATATTGACTTAAACTGTAAAACAAGGCCTCTGTCATTCTTATAGATATGAATCATAAAATCTGTTGCCTTTCGAAAGTTCAAACTGAAGTAATGAAGGGTTCAGTTCGTTTAGCCCCTAACATCTATATCTATTCAAGAAATTATGCATCTAAATTTATGTGATGAGCACAAAGGGGACCTAAACCCAAAAACCAATAATAGATAAGAGACATTATATATTACCAAAGATGAATTTGATCTTTGCGTCTTTGATGCTTTGGCAAGTTGAGATTTTGCTTGTGCAGTTGCTGCGTGAGAATGCTCAATATTGGACCCAATATCATCTACAAAAAGTGGAATTTTTTTACATCAAATAACAAAATCAAGTCTAGACATTAGAAATAGATTTAATACAGGAATATGTGCAATTAGAAAAGCGTAAGGGCAAAAAACTAAGTTACCAATCATTGTTCCTTGCTCATGGACAAGCACAGCAAGATCTTTGAAAATCTCATTCACTTCACCAATCTGCTGCTGGATTTCTTGAATGCCTTGCTCTCTTTCCTCAATGATAGCCTCATTGAATGCAATCTCATTATCTAAGAATAATACTTCCTGTCTGTTTGGCATCAATAATACAAGAGCTTAGAAAATAAAATAATGCAAATGGTCAAACTTGACAAGCAGTGTCTTCAAATATTACAAATTCATGTTCAATTTTTTTTTTTTTATCGAACTTAGTAATATGTGGCAGAATCCTGCCTATAATCATGTCACCAAATCCTTTGCTACACCAAGGGAAAAACAGAAGACGGCACCTTTTAGCATCAGTGCCATTACAGATGAAACGTGAAATAAAATTAGTTGAATTTGAAAAGCAACCTTCAGATAAATAATTTGAAGAGTTTAATTAAATCAAATGATGAGTGGATTCTGCCAGTTACAATTTTGAAATTTTATCTAATATTGATAATAGAAGTAGCGCTCTTAAATCTTTAAAAAAAACAATAATCTCATGAAAATAAATCTGCAAATCACTCATTCACTATCAGTGAGAGAAATCACCTTCTAGATTCCACAAGAAGAGCCCGCTGTTCCGGAGTCTTATCAGAACTAATGTCTATTTCGCCAGCAGTATAGCTGCAAACAGGAAGGAAAGTCCATATCATTAGCATTCTCTACGGATAGGTAATGAAGATTAGAAGCAACTACAAAGAGGTAGGCACTAAAGAAACACAACTGTTCACCAAAAGAAACCTTTTAGTTCATTGTTCCAAACCAGTTCAAGCAATAAAGTTGCTTCTATATAAGTCACATACACAAACACAAGGAGCATCTTGCCTCATGCACAAACTCCAACTAGGAAAACAGTTATGCGCATAATTTTTCAGTCAAACAGTATATCCGTGATAGCTGATTACAAAATTGGAAAGAAAATAGATCTTCCTATGATCCTATCAGAGAAGTAAAGGCCAGTTCTCTAATTTACAGAATATTTACAGCTTAATTCAATCAATCAGAACACTTACTTACAGCAATAAAATAAAACCAAATCAATAATATTTATTGACATGTTATAACGTATATTGGCTGATTCAAACAATCCAACAACAGTCTATTGTACCTGGATGGAAGAACTGCTTGTGGAACAAAAGGTGTGTAAGCTGTTTCCCTCTCAGCTGCAAGACGCTGAGCCTTCTGAAACTCTTTCAACACCGCCTGAAAATCTTTTGCAAGCTTAGCATCTGCTATCTTCTTATTCGCCTGCAAGCAAATACAAACAAGACATTGAACGCCACATTTTCTTTCCTCATTCTTTCCTCAAGGAAAAAAAAAAATCAAGATCACCCCACCAACAATTCACAACATAAACTACCAAAAACACAACACATGCATCCACTCAAAAATAAATCCCAAACTACTTTAATCTAGACCGCGTTCTATAAAAGTGCCAGCTCAGCAACAAACTCAGTAGTTTAGAAAGAAGCTTACTCGTTACAGAATCCGATCAAGAGAAAAACAAGTCTAAGATGCTATGCATGTTGAATTAAAGTACAAGGCATTACATTAACTTCCGCGTCGTGATCAATCTCACTAGCTTGCTTAAGTTTATTCGAAGTATCCTTCACCAATTGTCCAATATGCAGTCTTGTCTTATGCCTGCAAGATGCTAACACGCATAAGCCACATCACCGTAATAGAAAGCAATCGTTATCTTAAACGGCAAGCAATACGCAATCCGATCAATCAAAACAACATAATCGAGGCACATAGAGAGAAAGACATAGTGAAGATATGATGATGATCTTACAGCTTCTCGCGGAGTTCGGGCGTGTCCTTGGGGGTTCCGAGGGTGTTGACGAGTCGCTGGAACGTGGAGACGGCGGTGTTAATCTGAAATACGCCGGAAGCCACCGCTTGCGTAGGGTCCTGTTTGCCGTTGACCAGGTTGCGCCGGGAAGCGAAAGGCCGGCCAGCCTCGATGTCCTGAAAGCTCATCTTTCTGTAATTAATTAACTTAATAACTGTGCGTAACCCTAAGTTATTTTCTCTATTCGAGGAGAAGATTCTGGAATTTGAAAGAGAAACAGGGTGGGAATGTGGCGAATTTAGAGGCTGTGGTGTCAAAACCCACCGCGGACAGAGATTCGAAGTTTGCAACGATGAAAATTGTAAACGCGATTTAGAGAGAGAGATTTAAAGAATGTTTGTTTGGTGATGATGACTGAGTGAGGTTTTCCTCGGTATAAATTATAATATGAAACTCTTGGTTGTAAATCCCTATCGGCACGTCCACGTGGACCCACAAAACACGTGTTTCTTCCAGCGGAGCAGATAATATATGGAGCCTTTTTTGCTCTCGCACGCGCGTTCAAATAATTTTTTTTTTTTGTATAATTAAGCTTTATAATAAATAATATTATAGTTCAGATTTTAATCGCGTGCGTTATATGTGCGTTATAATTAAAAAAATATTTTCAAATATAGGAATTAATCAATTAACATTTTCAAAAGTATATTAATGTGTGTATTGCATACGGTGCTTATTTTTATATCATTAGAACTTATAAAAAATAAAATTTAAATTGTAATTTAGATTAGCATTATTAATTTTATTTTCAAATATTGATCGGTAAAAAATATAAAAGATTATTTTAATGTAAAGATAAAAGATGATCAAATAAAAAAAATGGTGGCTAAGAATATTGAATATACAAATAGAGATGAAAAAAAAAAAACAAAATAGTTAATGATAGTTGAGATATTTTTTAAACAAAATACAAGATTAATCTTTTCTATATTGGTTAAATCAAGTTGATGAATTAAGAATATTTAAAAATGATTGACTCTTTAAAAAAAAATCAATTAAATCTAACAAATCAAAATGTGAACAACCTAACTATCAATCAAATGCATTAATGATATAAAAATATTAAGATCAATGGAAAAAAAGTTAGGGGTTCTGAAGATTAAAAAAAAATTGTATAAATGGAATATAGAAAGAAGGGGAAAACATTGAAAACGAAAACTGGTATATATATTGGAAAGAACAAGATCTCACTTTTTCAACTTATTGTAATTTGTAATACAAACATATTCAATTAACAATGTAGAAATATATTTTGATATCTACAATTTATATTTAAAATTTTTCATGAATAGAATCAATTACGCTGCATTTTTAATTGTTCAAAAATTTAAAAATATTGGAATTTAAGTTAGAGACGAAAATAAAATATGATACATTGAGAGAACTAACGGTTAAGAGATAAAATAGATTAATAAAAATAAAAAATGTAATTTCAAATACTTGAAAATTCCTTTTATTAATTATTAAAATAGTATGCGAAATTTCGATTAAAAAACTATTCACGTGTCTGATTAAAAAAATGCAACGATGGAAAAAAATCTCACTCATCAAAATATGGTTTTTAGTTTATAGCATAAAATATATTTATGGATTAACAGTAAGGAACAATAAGATATACAGAAAAACAATAATGAGTTGGTTTCGTATCAAATTTGCAGTAGAAGTTGACAGTCTTTTTAGCTAATAAAGATTTATGTTTATGTTGTATTCAGCTTAGTACGCTTCAAAATGCTTTTAATATCGAATATTCCTTTTTTACCAATTTTAATAATCTAATACTACAGAAAGAGGTTTTTTTTTATCAAAGATTTTATCATAAAGACGTGGGAGTTAATATGAAAATGATGTTGCAAATTCAAATTGAATTTGTGTCCTATTATAGACTTTTGCTTTGAACTTTTATTCATTCAGAAGTAGTACATATTAAGATAGTATAAACATTTGATGACATATGGTATTGTATTTAATTTTAATAAAGACGCTAAATCCTAATAAGGATATTAATTTATTACATTTAGATATTATTTATTATGATCAAAATTATAGATTATCTATATTAATTTTTTTTATAAATGCTAAACTATCTTTAATTAAACTATAAAAATAAGATTGTGAAAACATATCCTTTAATAATAACATTGCCTCAATTAAAAAAATATTATTTTATACTTGTAGTCAATAATAAAAGAATATTATACATTGAAAAAGATCGTACATAATTAAAATTATAAAGCATTATGCTCACATACATAAAAATATCTTATTTATGATTTTTTTATTACACTATTTTATTATTTTCAATAAAAGTCCTTTTTAGTTCTCCAATTAAAATAGTTAAGACAACCCAAAAAGTAGCAAGTAATAGGTGTATGCTACTTTAAGCATAAAAAACGTGGCCCAAATATGCATAATTCACGGGTGCCAGGCTAACAAGAGTGGCCCATTACAAGTCCAAAAGAAAGTAGTCCAGAATTGTCGTAATCATAACAGATAAAAAGAACCCAACATGAAGACTTAAAATGTATTTGTTACAACACTACTATATGATATAATCATAACAACATGAAAACATTTAAGAATAAAAAATAATGCAAACCAGTTGATCTTAAATTTATTGTAATGTATTTTAATCTTAATTATCTTTATATAATAATATTTTTTAATTGCCTACAATAATAATAATAATAATAATAATAATAATAATACTACCATAACAATATTAATAAAAACGATAATAACAATAATAATAATAATTAAAATTATGAAAATAGTTGTAAGTATTAATGTTACAGTGATAATAGTGCCAGAGACAATAGATAATAATAACAATAATGGAAACAAAGTATTTCTTTTGGAAAATTTACATTTGAAATAAAAAAGTTGTCTCATGACTTATTAAAATAAAAATAAACAAAGTTTATGGTGTGGTATAGTATTATTATTGTGATTTATGTTTTTGTGTGCTTTTTTAAAAGTAAACATAAAATATGCAAATTTTATGTTTAGTGTGTAGGCGAAATAATTGTTAACAATTTTCCTTAGGACACTAGTTACTTAAATTATTAAAGTTATTTTTTTATTTGAAAATAAGTTAAAATTGTCTTTCTAAAATAATTACAAAAATTGTGGTTTGGTAATTGTGTTATTTAGATACAGCAGAATCACTATTAATAATGTAATAGCTACTATTCAATATTGATTAACACCCCCTCTCCCATGTCTATCAATCAATCTATTTATTTATCTATCTATTTATATATCTATAGTCAAATTACATTTTCTTTTTTTTTATAATACTTAAATTGAACTAGTACTTAAATTTCACATTTATAATCTGGATTATATCCTTACCTCTGTTATATTAAAGTAATGAAAATTATTTTATAAAAGTCTTTCTCCATGATATAATTTTACAAAAGATAAATTTAGTTCATTCAGCAACTTTCTTAATATTATCTTTTAATCATATTATATATAATCATCAAAATAATATTTGGAAAGAGTAATTTAATCATATAAATTTAATTAGTTTAATGATTAATTTTTGTAACATTTTTTAATGATTATATATATATATATATATATATATATATATATCTTTTAAATTTGTTCTGTATGGAAATATATACTGTATGTAAAACTAGTTTCTAAAAAGAGCATTTTAATAAGTTATAATTTACTGTTAAACTATATTTAAAGTGTAATTCGTGAACTTAAACCCCACTGAAATTTTCTTAAAATGAATACCTGTGGAATGCTTCCTACACACAACAGAGGAACATACTTTAAATAATAAATTAGAAATGGCATCTAATTTTTAAAAACTAAAACTTTGATGGAGAAGATTGGAAGCGATCAGAATATTGGATCTATGCTATTACAAAAACAGAACCTCTCTTCGCATGCGTGTGCTGGATGATGATGGAGAGTTCGTGAAACCCATGACAAACTCACATGCATACATAGTGATACATGTCAACTATTTCATGCTTGGCACAACCATAATGTTCAGGGAATTTATTTTTTAAAATAAAATAAAAATCCTAATAATCATATATGTCAATATTATCCCTCAAGCTCATTATACTTACAAAAATTATGATAGAAATTGTCTGAAATATTTAATAAAAAAAGTTATTAGTAAAACAAAATAAAATACTAACATTCATGGCGAATCTGTTCTGACGGGTCGTTTATTCACGCGTAGTCCTGCTTGGTAGTTTGAAATCCTCAAACCCACGATTCTGGCACGTGATCCTCTAAGCTTCCACGTGCCACTCTAACCAAGGCACGTGTGTTGAATCATCGCTCTTAAATCCCGAAACGGTTTTTCTTCTTCACCGATATCGCTCCTCACGGCACCACTTGCGACACCCACCAGAGCTGACTTACGCGGCGTTTTCAGTCACCGGAGATTCTGTCTGTAATCATTTCCGATGTCGGTGAGTTCTCACCGCACCGTTTCTGTCTCTCAATCCGCAAGTGTATTCTACGAATTTTTCTCACATTTAAGATTTTCTGGCATGCTAATTAGGCTTTTTTACCAATAAATTTATCTCACATGCCTAGGAATGAAATTTTTAAATGTTTTTTTACAATATATTTAATTGTCTAATTTGTGTATTTTGATTGGTAGCGATTGTTGAGCCTTTGGTGTTTTGGGTATACCAACCTGAAGCACTCGTAACTGTTGTGTTACATAATTACTGAAATTAGAGAACATGATTGGAATGATGTGTAGTTAATTGTTTCTTAATAGGTACTCAATGTTCCATATCAAGCTTAAAGCAAAACAGTCTCGGTGTACTGTTGCTTAAAGCATCCAGTGAATAGAACCGAGAATTCTAAGTTGTTGTTCCAATTTGACATGTTTTATCTTGCAGTGTTATTTTGAGTGCTTGTGAAAATTTAAGGGTTTGTTTCATGGTTGGCTTACCTTTAGGGATATTGTAAGTGTCCATAGTAGGTTTTCAAGTTCATCAACGTGATATTGATATGAAACGTTTAACTATCTGTAAGCAACACAAAGATTGAGTGGATCCCAGACAGATGTTCATGTTGATTGTTGCACATAATATATGTTCTATTACTTCTGTAAAAGTTGGCATTTTTTCCCATCACTGGGTAATCAGGGAGCCGAAAACATGAAACATGATACGGGAATGAAAAATTCATCTTAGTTGTTGATAAGGGTTTCTGGGGATGGAGTTACTTGGAAATGGCAAAGTATTGAATAGGGGAAATTGGGAATGGTAGATCACCTCTATTGAAATTATTAGATTTAGTTAGGGAAGGAAGAAGTGTGAGGAAGAGAGAAAGGAGACTTTGAATAACATTGTCATGTGCGTTATTAAGACTTAAGATACAAGGCACTAAACTTATTTATTCTTATACTAGACTCATAATCCAAATCAAACAGGAAACATATTATAAAATGTGAAAACGGCTCCAATAAGATCATCATAGCTACTCTAAATTTTGTGAAATACGAAAATTGATGTTATGAAATATTTTCTAGACGTTTTCGCAAACTTGTATACCGGGTGATTGATTGTGAAATAATTTTATGTTTATGCTATAGATAATAAATTTCAAATGAAATTGTTTGGTTGGAAACATACACACAACTATGACATATCCTTTTAAAGGCAGTATGTAAGTGTATGTTCTTAGCTGGGGGAGAATGTGAAAAAATAAAACTACTACAGTTTTCAAAATTGTTTTATGAATCACTTACCATCCGTTCTTAAACTTTCTGTTTACTTAAAGCTTCATAAGATAAAGATTATAAAAATCGATTATAGACATGCTTATAAGTTATTAAAATATGAGACCCCATAAGGGGATTTCTCTTTAATAGTAAGTATTTGCGTTGAGTAATGTGCTTTGAAATTTGAATTTGTCCTTTACAAGTTTCAGAAATTTATTGCATATGAAGAAGAGGGTATTCTGTAATTTCAGGCTTCAGAGTTTTAATGCTTGTATTCTTTTCCCAGATAAAAACTGTCAAAGTCGTTAATGTTTCCTTGGGAGCAGCTGAACAAGACATTGAGGAGTTCTTTTCATTTTCTGGTGACATTGAATATGTTGAACTACAGAGGTCAGTTATTTTCCTCAGTTTCTTGAATCCCCCTTCTAGGTTGCTTATATTTCTAACTTTTGTTATACAAATCATAAATTTATGTATATTAATGCAGCCATGATGAACGATCTCAAATTGCTTATATTACCTTCAAGGAACCACAGGGAGCTGAGACTGCTGTACTGCTTTCGGTAATCCACTTACTCTCATTACATTAATGTTTGTAATTGTATCATATCAAATTTGTTTCAACAACAAAAGATGTCATATTCTATTAAACTTAATGCAGCATCATCGAGCTACCCGAAAAAAAAAAATGTTCTATTTGAGAATCATGAATTCCATATGATTGAAGATCTTACAGTGTTCCTTAATGCTGGAAATTTTCCATTTTCTGCTTTGGATTGACATTACCTTTTGCAGTGGAATTATTGAAAAAGTTCAGTCATCCTCCAGAATGAGATTGAATATAAATGGAGTTTGATTCGGTTTATTGAAAAATCTTACTGATGGTAATCTGAACTTGTGTTGTTTTTGTGGTGAGCGATTCAAAAGAACAGTCATTTGAAGTATGGACAGTTAGCTGTAATTCACAATGTGGGACATGTATCTGATTGTATTGTTTCATGTGACTATTAAATTTAGTGGTTTGCTTGTGATTACACTAATGACAAACACCTTGCTCAATTCCGCAATGTATGACCAAATATAACCTAGATTCCTTTTTCTCAGGGAGCAACGATAGTGGATATGTCAGTTACAATAACTCTGGATCCAGATTATCAGCTTCCACCGGGTGCCTTTACATCATCTGTGAGTCCTGCTAAAACCCTCTGACTACTAATTAAATATTGTACACAACTAACTTTGTTGTTTTGGTCTTACAACAACTACTATTATTTTTGCAGAAAAAGGACGATCAAACTCCTGGTGGTGCTGAATCTGCTTTACGGAAGGCAGAGGATATGGTATCTGGCATGCTCGCCAAGGGCTTTATCTTAGGGAAAGATGCTCTCGGCCAAGCAAAAGCTTTTGACGATAAGCACCAGTTATCGTCCACAGCCTCAGCAAAAGTTGCATCTTTTGATCAGAAAATCGGGCTTAGTGAGAAAATAAGTGCTGGTGCTACAGTTGTGGGTGATAGAGTTCGAGAAGTGGATCAAAAATTTCAGGTTTCAGAAAAGACCAAATCAGCATTTGCAGCTGCAGAACAGACAGTCAGCAATGCTGGTTCTGCCATAATGAAGAATCGCTATGTGCTTACTGGCACATCCTGGGTAACAGGTGCTTTTAGTAAGGTTTCTAAGGCCGCTGGTGAAGTAGGACAGAAGACTAGAGAGAAAATGGCGAGTGAAGAACAGCAACAGAAACGAAATGTGGAAGCTCAGCACGGACAGGTCCTTTCTGAGGCCCCCCAAACAGCAGAAGCAAGTGAGCAGAAGCCTTCTAAGCCTGCTCCTGCTCAGGGTTTGATCCTTTGATTAGCTTCTTTGTATGTATGGATGGATATACTTTCTCCGAAACTCTCGCCAAGTGTTTCAGGATGATTATCGACCTTTGTTTTTCTCCACATCTGAAGTAAATGTAGGACTCATTTACTGTTGGACATGAGTGCAATTATTTAATTTTCTTCTATAATAGTTTCCTAGGTCGAAATAATTTGTGTCTCCTATTTATTTTGGTGCTAGTAGTCGAGGGGAAGGGGAAATTAAAACTACACACACAAATAAGAACTACAGGCCGTGTCAAAATTTATAAATAAATAAGAAATAAGGGGTTGCGTTAGCTTAGCAGAACTAGAAAGTGAAGTACCCTTAGGCTTAAATCTTAGAAAAGATTGACTAGTAAATGTATTCAATAATAAAGAGTACATACACTTTTTAAGGATAGATGAAAACAAATAATTTTTCGCATATACTAATCTATACAGCCTTAATAAAATTACAGCTCTTCTAAATTGGAAGCAGATAAGTCCTCTGTGCATTTGTGTGGTTAAGTCTATCTATCGACTTTTTAACTTTACAACTATGTAAGAGCACCCTCACAGCCCCTTCGACCAAAACCTTAAGCTGGCCCATCTATCGACTTTTTAACTTTACAACTATGTAAGAGCACCCTCACAGCCCCTTCGACCAAAACCTTAAGCTGGCCCAGCCATGCCCATTCTTATGTCTTGGCTCTGTCTCTTTTTTAAGGAAAAGATAAAGAATCAAATGAGATAAACCACTGTTCTTACACTTACAGGAGGTCGGTTAACTCTAACAAGTAATAGAGCAACAGTGTGTTTTTCTAAGTCTTCCACTATACACAATTCTAGAAAGGGATCATGCATGTATTCGAACACTCAAGTCAGTATGAATCTGAGTAAAACAAGATAAAATTGGATAAAGTGACGGTATTTTATTTCGTAGGACCATCTTCTTGCCTTTTATAGTGGTAGGACCATCTTCTTGCTTTTTATAGTGTTTGGATGGACCTCGAGTGAATCGGCTCATAACCCATTGTGACTTCCTAATTGATGGTCACGCGTCTTGGTACATGTCACACACTAGTCTTGGTACATGTCACGCACTAGTCTTGGTACATGTCACGCACTAGTCTTGTGCGTATGAGGTCGTTTGGACCGATTAGTTCTCGGTTGGCACATTTCTAACCACTTCTCGGTCGGCTAATACATTCAGATTGTGCAATTGTGTCTTAGTTTTGGTAATCGGTTCACCAATAGCTGATTTTACATGACGAAAAGACAAATGCTGAACATCTGATACTGAAACATTTGTTAAAATTGGCTTCACCAACTAGCATCTGACTTCTGACGTTCATGGTCTTTAAAAGAAGATTCAAATTGTTCATTTCCCGCGACAGAAAGAGCCTTTATCCAACACTGGCCGGGATGTACACTATAATTTTCTGTGGGTTAAATTGAGATTCAAAAGGAGAAAATGTTCACGACATGTGCAAATTCCCGAATCTTCGGAATAAGATCGTGCACTATCGTTAAATTTCTCATCAACTGGACCATGTCACGTTTGGAGAAACTTCACCTATGTAACTTGATCTATATCTTTTTGCAGCTTCGGAACACTTCACTCAGGATCAGAGTGTGAACAATATACTTTATACCAGATTTTCTTAACACTTATTTAACAAAATCAACTAAAATTAAAATCAATATCAACTAATTAAATTGAAAATGAAACTCCCGAAAAATTACAATTTCAATAAATCATAAAATATATAAAATAGTGTTTTAGAAAACACGTCAATATCATTTCTCTTCAGGAAAGTATGAAGTCATATTGTTTTAATCACTGTAACCCTTATAAGAATTTGATCCATCAAATTTAGCATGTGTCCCAACTTAAATTGTCTCTCAAAATCTAAAAATGCCAATGACTCATCAAAACTAAACCTTCAAAATGTACAAATTATCGAAGTGAATTATTTTCTATGGTTAAATATATTCTTGGTCCTTATATTTATTCTGGTAAATTTAATTTTTGCAAAGGTATTTTAAAAATTAATTAATTTGTTCTTAAATGTGAATTTAGTCCTTTTTATATCAATTTTGTTACAATAAAAAATCACCACTGAAAAGTAAAATTAAATATAAAAAAGGATTAACATTACATATTTTATGAATTCAGTCTTCTAAAAATTCTGTAACAGTGAAAAAATCCTAATTAAATATTAAATTTAGATATAATAATATTAAAACCATATGTTCTTGAAAATTGGAAGATTGAATTCATTTCTTTGTAAGTACAAGGACCGAATATAATTTTGAAACAAAATACAGGAACCAAACAGCTACTTTTCCTTTTTTTTTTTTTCTTTTCTAACCAAAGTCGTGTAGACCACAAAACTAATAAATACAAATGTATTGGATTCGAAATAAGTTCCTAATATCTTATATATTTTTTAAAAACAATTTGAATTATTAGGTGATATTTTCTTTATATTCTTTATATTAAATTTTCATTATGATTGTATGATATAAAATATGTATATACATACATATTGCACTTAATTGGGAAAATTTATTATTCAGTTATAAATTTTTAGAAAAAAAAAAAAACTTGTTAACGTTTGTTTTGAATTAAGAAAAATATCTTTGAAAAAAAAATCGGAGATTAAATTTTATAATAATAGTAAGCACTAATTTAATACTAGTGGTTTTCAATTTATTATTTTATAAATTTATGATATTAAAAGAAATACTGATAACATAAATTAAAGTCTTACTAGAAGTATTAAAATATAACATTCTACATGCAATAGAATATTATTAATAATATTTACAATTGTTAGCATTGTCAAATGCAAATTTTTATACTTAAAATTTTAAATATAATTTGAGATTATGCTATAAATTGGTGATTGGATGGATTACTAGTCCCGAGACATTAAAATTATTTGATTAATAATAATTGGAAATCTTAAAGTTTGATGATTGTGTTGAAAGTAAAAAAAAAAAAAAAAGATAATTATGTTGAAAAAATTATGTAACCCATATATTATGAGATTTATTTTTTATTTGATTGTCCATAATTATAATTAATTACTCTATAATGAAGAACAGTTACGAGGTTATAAAATCAGCTGTTAGTAACAAAAGTTATGATAAGCTTGTTTAATTATTGTTATTAGTGGAGGGTTGTTATTATTATCATGGTATAGTAATTAAGAAGAAGAGACCGTGATCTTGTCTATAAATAATTTGTGATTCACTCACTTCGGACAAGGTTAAAGCTAGAAGATTAGTCTCTTTCTCTAAATACTAAGATTTTCTATATTTTACAAGAAAATTGTTATTAGCAATATATTATAGAGCTTAAATATATAACAATGGCTATAGGAATTATGCTCCCACTTTCTAAATGTTTATAATATGAATTGAGACTATAATTTTTTTCACAAAATATTGAAAAAACAAATAACTTTACTATATACTGTGGACTGTGATTGGATATAATGTTTACAATATTGATGTATAATTTTTCTTAAAAAAGTATTAATATAATTAGAAAAAAAAATATAATTCCCTCTTCAAAAATTTAACTCGATATCAAAGTAGTAAAAATTAAAAATAAAATAGCTAACAAAAACTTACTATATCTAGAATATATAAATTGATTCATGTTTGTCTTGTTAAATATAATCACACCTCTTGACATTTAATTGAAAATACTCAGTATGTTTTTTTTTTTTTTCATGAACTTTTATATTTTTATGCAATTGTATGGAGTGAAGGAGATTCGAATAATGTCAAAAGAAGATACAAATATCATATGTAATTTCATTAAATCGAAAAATTGTGGGTTTAATTTATCTATTATTCAATACTCATTCAGGAATAATTATACAACTTTGAATATAATTAAATCATTATTCATCAACAAAGCCTTTTTCGCATTTCATTTAGAGAAAGTAACGACCCTCTCCTTAAGTTTCAAATAGAAAAGTTAAAAATTATCTAAAATGTTATTTTTCCCAACATCTTTGATTATTATACGTTTATGGAAAATGTTAACCTTTAGGGAATTAATTAAGAAATTGTAAATAGTTTTTCACTTGAGATGCATTAAAAAAGTTTCAATATAATTTTTAATACATATCATACTATTTTTAATAAAAAAAAAAAAATCTTCTTTTAAGTGGATGGTGGTTATCGAAACTATGTGTTTAGTAGCTTTTATATTTTTACGGCTTTTTCATTAAGAGTAAATGACTCATTGAAAAATTTATATAAATATTTTTGTATCAAATACAAAAAAAAAAAAGTTTTATATTTGAATATTTTTGAAAGAATTATATATGCAATTTTCATTATAAAATCTAAATGTGTTTATCTTGTAGTGATAACAATAATGAAGATGATTTTGATATCTGCAATGAGAACAACTATTTGAATTTTTGCATTTCACATGTTTCGTTCTCCTTCACACTCAATTTCATTTAATGGTATCTTAATTTTATGTTTTTGTTATATTTTACACAATAATTCTCATCATATTTATATTTTCCCTTCTTTTTTTCTTAAAAGAAATCTTGAATAACAACTAAATTATTTCATTACCTATACAAATATCTCAAATGCAGGAGTCATTTATAATTTTAAGTTTAAAACTGGAATTTTATTAAAAAAATTATGGAAATATGTTTATGTAACTAGAACTTAAATTTTTTTAAAATAATGAATCTTAAATAAAAAGTATATATTTTAATATTGCAAAGACTATACTTACATTGAATATGAGTCTTATAATAAAAATTGAAAGAAGCTGAAATCACATAAACTAGAATGACATGACTCCTCATACATAATCTAACTTGATTTTTGTTTTCTCTGAACTCAAATTTCTTTTTATCAATTGGATTCATCATCTTCTTCTAACATTCTCCCAAGCTTTACTTCACCTTTTTATTTATATACATATGTATTTCTTATAACTTTTAAAATACCTTTCCAAAGTTGATATTCCATGCTTAGATGATGTAGCAGATCCCATGTACACATTTTGGCCACTCCACCACAAGCTATATATGCGATCCAGAGGTATTTTACATTCAATATAGTTATTAAGTTTTATTAACTAGTCTATATAAATTTTATATTCAAGTCACGAGTTTTCAATCGAAACATGAAATCGAAAACCTAAGGGGAATGCGCGCATCCAATAGCACCCACACACGCATGACATGAATCTCTGTCCCTTGTTTTAAACTTTTGCATTCAGAACTAGTCTGTGGAATCAAACCTTAGAGGCTGAGACAACCTTTTCAATGTCCATATTCACGAGTTATATAGTTTTGCCAAGTTCTTCTCGTGAAGCCATGACCCACATTCTTTTATTTATTAAATAAAATTGTTGTTTGGTGATAACTGTAGCTGGGACATGGACCATTTGCTCTTTGTTTATACTTTCACGTCATCATCAAGTGTTAATTTTCAATAAATGCAAAACCAAATGTTGTGGTGGGTACAGTGGATACATATTAGATGAAAGCAGTGAGTTTAGAAGAGACAAAACCAATGAGATATAAAATCTATCAATGATGAAATGCTATCATAAAAGGAAATTTTTAATCGTCAATCAATTAAATTGAACATTTAGTAAGCTTAATCGTTACGCAAAATTGTCTAGTAGGGGTTCAACTTTAGCCCCACTACCAACTAAAAAATGAAGAACAAAAAAGTGTGTTTCAGAAAAGAAAATGGAGCATAGGTGTCAGTGGGAAGAACTCTGCATCGCTCTGCATCATTGTTATGTTCGCCACATGACTTTGTGGATATAGTGACCACCTGACTTCAATAGTGTGTTTGATGCCCAGTGTTTTAGTTTAAAAAATATTCCAACAATATATTTTATTATAAAGTATTTCAATTTTCTATTTAAATAAATTATTCTATGAATTATTAATTGCTTTACTTATTTTGTTTGAATAAGAGAATTTAATTTTATTAACTTTCAATTTTTCTTGTTTTGAACTATTACCAAACATAAAAAGTTATTTTATTAGTAAACAATATTTAAGAACTCAAAAATATCATTGGGTGATAGTTTATTGTTCCGTGATAGTTTAGTCCATGTTGGTCTACATTACATTTTAGACAAAGTCAACAAACATCTTTCGGCTAAAGTTAAAAAAGAATTCCAATAAACATCCATAGATGTTATTTTATCAAAAATAATTCTTTTGGCACAGTTAGGCAAAATAATATTAGTAATGTAGATTGAAATATGATCACTATAAACATGATTAACAAACTTCCAAAAAATAAACCTAAATATAGATTGAAAAATGATATTTTGTTGAGAAAATCCCGACTAACATTAGTGAATAAATGATTCTAATTTACATAAATCAAATTTAATTAATATACTTTAAGAATAAAAATCCAACTAACATCAATTAAAGACAATGGTTGTTGATATTTGAAAAGAAATCATTGTTAATTAACTAAGAAAACTTTAACTATTACTGACTAAGAAATAAGATAACATTAACTTATTGACAAAGTCAATTAAAAATGATAACTAGAAGATAAAAAAATACTTAAATATGAGAAATATGATTTATGGAATTTCAAATGCTTAATTTTTTATACAAAAGATGAAATTTTTAATTCTTAGAAATTTCTAAAATTTTAGTTTAAAAAAATATTCCAACAATGTATTTTATTATAAAGTAATTCAATTCTCAACTTAAATAAATTATTCTATAAATCAATAATTGCTTTATTTATTCAATTGTACGAGTTTTAGGAAAATTATAGTTTACTGTTCTTAATAACATAATAGTTTACTGTTCTTAATAATATCCATTTAATACTGTGTTATATTAATAACATATTATATATTAATAAAATAATAATATTTTATAGGAATGTGAATATAGTGTCAAACTATCACCATATTCATAGTTTTAATAGGGTTTTTCTTTGGCCAGTATTAATTTGTATTGTTGGTTCAACATTTTAATATTCGAATATACATATATTACAATTTGGCCAAGTCAACTCACCCATCATCGATAAAATTGTATGAAGAAATTATATGCGAAAATTGTACAAACTAAGTATCAAAATTCTGACAAAAATATTTCACTCTTTCTTTTCATCCAAAGGAACTCTTTTGCCAAATGGATGATGTCCCCGGTCAACAGCAATTATAAATATTTATTAATTAGTTTTTAATGATCATGTAATATTCTAAGACAATTTTACACTAATTATATAGTCTTGGCAGTAGTTGGTGCAAAACCAAGATAACTTTCAAAATTCATTTTTTTACTGCCTTTTCATACTTTAACTTTCCATTAATAATATTATTATAAAGTTTTGCACTACAACTTTCACAAGTTTAAAAAAGTTATTAACTTATTAATTTTTATGTTTAAAGCTACCATTCTCTTAAATAGATAGTTCCAAACTATAGAATTCACTAAACATTATAAATCGTGTGTCATGTAATATTGAAAATCTTTTAAAATACTCTCCAGAAAATTAATAAAATATACTTAATTAATTAATAGTCCATACTTCAGCTGCACTAGTATAATTTTATCATTTCAAATATTACTCGGAAATGAAAATAATACTGGAGAAATTGATATTTTCCCCAAAACTCTTTATTCAAACATTTAACTATATTCTTGAATTAATTTATTACTTAAATCTATTAAATAAAATGAAATTGCTAGTAAGATAAATTCTTATTATAATTTTTAAACACCAAGTACTATTTCTAAATTAAAAGCTTACATTATCTACTTTAATTCTGCTAATTATTATACTATCAAAATGCTTCGTTTAAATAAAAAATACTTCCATGAACTATTTAAAAATAATGAAAATAGCTTAATACTATATATATATATATATATATATATATATATATATATATATATTTATAAAATTTTATTGTGTTTTTATTTCTGGGTTATGATATGTGTTTTTTTGTAATGTATGTCGTGTATGTAATATAAACAA
>Ga0099824_1000735_pt1 | contig 42048 bp, 25 predicted proteins | sample SiratrowhiteBW_FD_76837 | JGI IMG/M metagenome (GOLD analysis project Ga0099824, IMG submission 76837) | Root nodule microbial communities of legume samples collected from California, USA - Siratro white BW | ecosystem: Host-associated > Plants > Roots > Nodule | place: USA: California... | reverse complement strand
CTTATTCCACTGTTTACACTTTGTGTAAAAACCAAGTCCTTTCGCTCTGCACAGAACAGATTAAACATAATTTATTGTACAAGGAACCTAAAAATATAATTTTTCTGTTCAAAACCATCACCATCCACTTAAATGTACATTTTTTTTTGCTATTTCATGTGGATCTGAACTCTTAAAAGGAAAACATAGAGGCATAGTATGAAACAAAAGGCAGTGGAAAAGGACATTCATTGTACGACACATGTTACGACCTTATCCACAAGTAGAAGGATAACATTGTAGTGGCTCATATTACATTATAGAATGCTTTGTGCAGAAGCTAGCCAAAGCACTGATCTGCAGGGAGAGGACCAGGAATGAACCCCTTGTCAAGAAACTGCAACCCGAACACAACCACAATGCCAAGCAAAACCAAATAGGAAAGGCCTTCAACGGCACCCAACAACCCAAAAGGACCGTTGGGAAGTCCAGAACCGGTTTTGGCTTTAGTGTAGATTGACCAACCCACTATGCCCACAACAACCAGGTAGCTCACTCCTTCCACTGCACCGATGGACCCACCTGGACCGGGGGGCAAACCACAACCGGTTGTTTTCAGAGTGTAGAGAGACCAAGCGATTACTGGGGTCGAGATCAATCCACCTCCTATGGCTACCTTTTCAATGATGCCGCCGTTGCTGCTGGCGTCGCTGCCCTCCTTCGCCATGCTCACTATTTTCAGCGGCGGCGGAGAACAACAACCGCGCCTTCTTAGTGTCTCCGGGAAAAGCTTCCCGCGAGCCACGTGGCAGCTCGATAGCGGCGACAACAGTAGCATCCTTGAAGCGTTCATGGTTCTGTGTTGTGGTGTGATCCAGAGAAAGCGAAAACAGGGCGAGAGGGAGAATAAACACCCTTAAGTTGTAGGTGCAGTGGAATACTAGTAATATTTTGCAGCTAATGTTATTATTATTTAATAATAAAAACAATAAATCACTATATATAAGAAAAACAAGAGATTCAAAACTTCTTCATTTTAAAAACACTAAATTAAAATTAAAAATAATAATATTTTAATTGTATTTGTTTTATTTTTTTAATTTAAAAATTTAATACACATTTTTATGTTATTAAAGTGAATTGTCAAATAAATATAATATCTTTTAATGATATCAAAGTATTATTTCCCTTTCAAAATGTGAGAAAAAAAAGTAAAAATAATTAACAAGTTTTAACTTTCCATTTTTTTAATTTTTATTCACTTTTTCTAATTTAAGTAATTCAATTTTTTGATCTCTCTTTTTTTTTTTTCGTTCTCTCATTCTTTTTTTCTCCTCAATCCAAATAATGTTAGATCTAACACCAATTCTTACTTATGTCACACGACATGGTTTTTAAGTTAGTTCAATTGGAAAATGGAGTGTCAACTAATTAAATTTTTATATACTATTTCAATGTTTTAACCAACTGCTATTTTTCCATATAAGTGAAAGAATGAAAAAGGAAACTGTGAATGAAAAGAAAGAAGAATGAACACATATTTTAAAGGACTTTTTCTTTTTTCAATATTTATCCTAACAAAAAATAATAATGTGTATTAATATCCAAAGAAGTATCGGAATAATCTAAATTCCCAAATTGTCTTTAAAGTTAGACCGGTTCATCATTATTCATTGCTAACTTTCCTCACGTTATTGCTAAGTTGTTTTATGTATGTTTTCAAGCCTTTTTTTAATCATATTTGTTATTATGCATGCCTTTAATTCTGAGTTGAATTTTTAACAGTTATATAGTTTCATTTAGTGTTTAATAGAAGTAACAATTTCATCCATGGATAAGGGAAGGGAATCCAATTCTGACATGTACACATTCTCACTCATATTTCTATCACACTTTAAAATTGTCACCTCTCAATAATTTTATTTAAATCTATATATTATTAAAATTAAATAAAATTCTTGTTTTAAACTTATATTTTCCTTTAATAAAAATGAAAAAATTCAAATAGTCTTGGATATCCATAAGTATTATGCTTTTTTTGTTAGTAAAAATAAAAAAAATTAAATTTCTTGGATATCCATGAATATCACATTTTTTTTTTTTTCCAAATCAGCAGAAAGACATGAATGAATTAGTTACATAGAAGACAGATGAGTAATTACAACCCGCGTTGCCATCCTAAACAGGAGAGAGTGACGCCAACTAAATCAATGGGTTTATTTTGTAAAAAAAAATGTGACCTAAATTTTACATTTGTCTTATGTCTAAATATTGTGAAATTATTTCACACCCACCATTTTCTCTTATATCTATCTTATAACCCTTTTTAACAACAAAATATTATAATAAATTAATAAAAATAAATATAAATAAATTTTTGAAACAAAATAAATTTATAGTTGTTAGATGACGATATAAAAATATGATAGTTATCAAACTATCATGGTCCCAAGTATTGTATGTTTCTACTCCTTTATTTGCACTTCAAAGAACATACAAGAAAATAAAAATTAAATCAAATCAAAATATACTCAGTTCTTTACCAATAAAAAAAAATCCCTAAATGAACTGCTTTTCATCTTTTAACAATATTTTTTATTTTTCTTAGCATTATAAACCTATTAACTAAAATAATACACACACGGATTAGAGTTTAACATTAGTTACTAATTGCGAAATACATTTGAGACAAACTGGATCAAAATTAAATAAGAGAAAGTATTTTATATTATCAAAAGATGTTCCACAATCATAAATCTTACTTAATACAAATAAATCCCAAAAAGTCTTTCCATACGTTATAAAAAAAACAATTTATTTTAGTTAAAAAACAATAAATGATAAAAAGAATGGAAAAATAAAAAAAAAAAAAAACTTCTCAAATTTCTAACACTCAAGCTATTAAAATTGCATTTTTTTGTTACAATTTAGTAACAATATTAATGTAAACATCCAAATGTAGAATGGAATTTTGTTTATAAGCATTGAATAAATGGAAATAATTATGTCTAAAACAAGACAGGCTCATACTTTGATTCACAATGATATTTGCCCTAGAGTGTTTCGAATAGGATATCAAAATTTGGGTTTTGAGAGAAGATACCACACAATTCATAAACTCCGAATCCTTAGTTAGGGCTCATAAGGGAGACTAACGTTTCTTTGCCTTGCTTTGAGAACTGACTGATTCATCCTTTCTGGAAGCATTTTCTTCCGGTGGAAGAGCCCATGATGGTGCGCAATCTAGATCATACCAATAGTCATAAAAAATCTCATCACCAGCTTGAATGTTTTCCTTCGCAAATATTCCCACTCGATGATCTCCTCCAACAAGCATCACCTATGTAACCAATTCAATAGTTCAATCATTTTGACAATTCCATAGTGAAGAGTAAGTTTCATATGTCCACATAAGTGGGTATTGGGACTAACCTTTGCATAGCAGTTGGGTTTTGTTGAATGGTTCGCAAATTTTAATTTGTCTCCTAGGCGATGAGCATCAATAACCCACTATGAAAATACAAATAGTAAGTTGATGAGAGATATGCAGGAAAAGAAATTACAATATATACTTATCTGGGAAGAGATATTGGGGAAGGCTGACAAAAATCTAATGAAACAATTTAGTAGTTCTACTAATCCGAAGGTAAAATTTTGGTAGAGTGCACATGGGCATTATAAGAAAGTCAACTTCCGAAAACTAACAATTGAACAGAGATATCAAAGTGATGCATCGATATTAAACATGCCATCTTGAACAGTACTAAATAGAATGGACCACTAGAGATAACATGATTAATCAGCAATATCTCCATTGATTTTTTAGAGTTTGACCCGAATGAATACTTTAGCCGTGATTTACCTCTGTTGGTATATCTATAGGTTAACAAATCTAGTTGTATGTTTCAACCAAAAGTTCTAATGTATATGTTAGTTGGGAGAGGAAAAGTCTACGCTTAGATTTAGGCACTTTACAGCCAAGGAGACATGCTACTTTAAGTCCTTTATTTCAATTTCATTAGTTAAAGAGCCTTGAAACTCCCTTATTAGTTGGAAAAATTATGTCATCATCATAAATAATAAGAGTAATACCAATCCTCTTACAAAGTAGTGTGACCTACCATAACATATATTTTTGGTATATGGTATTAGAGCTCTCTATATTCATGGTGCAAAACAATAATTCTAGTTCCCCTTCGAACATGAATAATTGTTCTAACGGAACTGTTTCTGAATCTCAAGATCAAATTAGCTCATTTTATATTCATGGGAGCGAAAATCCATCAAATGCAATGGTGAATCCAATACTGATGGGAAATAACTATCGTTCTTGAGTTATGCATTTGATGAAGTTAGGTCTCAAGTGTTACTCACGATCCACTACCTAGCATCAATCACACGTTCGCTAAATAAGGAAAAATAATATCTATATGTACACATTAACGAACAACTAAAAGGTTTTAGATCTTAAATCATTCAAACAGCCTTATAGAAATTAAAAGAATGCTCAAGTCCATATGAAAAGCATTAGAATAAGGGTCAAGAGAAAATTTAGCTGATACGAAACACTTACCTGATTATTGAGGTTAAAAAGGAAGGAAGTGTTGATACGATCATATAGTTTCCCACGTTTTTCTGCTTCGTTAGAAGGAATCAGTTCACCCTTATACTCTCCTAGGCAAGCATTTTTGTTAATTGGGTTCTGAAATGCATCACCAATTAGTTAGGAAAGCATGCTATCACATTATTTAAAAACAAATAGATAGAAAAATCTCAACCTTTGCGAAGGCTCCCCATCCTGTAATATCTGACTTTGCCAAAAGAATCTGATAGATAATAGGAACAGTGTAAGATACTCAAGTATTCATCACTTTATTCATGAATGAAATAAAAGTAATTTAAAGAGTAAAGGAATTATAGAGTTTTTTTATTTCTAATTTCAAAATGTACTATTAGCTTTCAAAAGAATTCAACTAAATAAGATTACTCAACCAATTGGAGGAGAATGAAGCAAGGCACAAAGCAAAAGTGTGGAATTAATTGGAAGATTGAAGCTCTCAACTGTTTCATTTTTTTTGGTTTCTAAAGTGATGCTTAAAAGTTAATGGATTTTGGTTGTTGAATAATGTGGAATTGTTTAGGAAAAATATTTTTCAAAACATAAAAATTTAAGAGAATAAAATAAGTATTTACTAACCCTCTCTTTTTGTCCTAAAAGAATGTTCATATTTCCGCATTTACCATCTCCACGTCGAGGTGGCTCCCCTAGTGAACCATCGCCGCAACTGTAAAAAAATATCACATTTAAAAATTTGGAAAATGCTAATCAATTCCATTGACTTAAAGTTGAAGTGGTTAGTACAAGTATTATGAATTTAATTGATAATATTTAAACAAATGAATACCTTCTAAAACCAAGATACATTATCCAAATCAGCAATAGACAAAATTACTAGAGAATTGTATTTTTTGGCCTCTAAAATATAGGCAAAATATGGTTCATGTTCTTGAATTATTAGGATCAAACTATTTACCTTAGTTATGACTTTCTCAACAACGTGAAGTAAAATATAAGAAATATATTAAAAGAAAAAATAGGCTAAAAAATGAAGTTAGAAATGAAAAAAAAAAATGACATTACCTAACCCAACAATTTCGACAGACATCTGGGTCACATTCACGGTTGGCTGCAAAGCACGGACATAATCGACTTCTGCATTGACTCTTGGTACAATGACATCCTCTGAATCGATTTTTGCAAGCCTTTGAACACCTAAAAGTACAGATAAGAAAATCACAATTTATGTTGAGAATGCATTTTCATGCTTTGCTAAGCATGAATTTTTTAATAACTTTTTTTCCGCATGTCTCTTGTAGCACTCCAAGAAAAATCTTGTTTCTTTCCTTAGGGAAAAACACATTAAATAATGTATGTAGATCACCCTTGTTGGACATGAATCTTTAAATTAAATACCCCAAAAAGATTGTTAACAAAGTACTTCAAAAAGACCAACCCATGGCCATGAGAAATACAAAATATCCTTGTTGGAATTGAATCTTGAAATTAGATGCCCCATAAAGATTGTTACCAAAGTAATTTAAATTGGGCAACATATAGCCATGAGAAATTTAAAATATGGTGCAATTGTTGCGTCTATTTCTTTAATAGAAAGAAGGATTAGAGGACAAAATGAAAATTCACATACCCACAATATTTTTCACAGCAAGTTCCATTAAGAAGACAAGAGCATTCCTTTCCACACATTCCATGACACTCACAAGGAGTATATTGCTTATTGCACAGGTTTTGCCCATAAGTAATTTTTCTCCATCTAGGCGGAAGACCAGCAGACTTTCGAGTATAGTTGAACTTCTTAGGTTTTCCCTTTTTCCGCTGTGACCTTGATCTTGATGACATTTCTAGGTCCTACCAAAGTAACCCAAATTTAAAATCGAAAGTAGTTCGAAGCCATCTAAATAACATAACATGACAAAATTATATTCAAAGTACAAAAAACTGAACATTCAGAGATTATGCTTTCCTTTTAATTGATCTATAAAGTTCAGTTAGAAAAGTATAATACAAGAAAGCACCCTCCCCTATTAGGAAACACAAAATACAAAATCTGGAAAGCCCCTGAACAATAATAATTTAAATTTTTCAACTACTGAAGTTGATGTTTATCTTGCAATTTGAGCAAGTGCAACACATTCTAAATTATATTAAGGTTCTCTATTCAAATTTGTTTACTCAATAAGTTGTCTTATAACTATTTTACACAATATTGGTGGAAGAATAAATTTTCCATCATCATCAAACAACTCCCACATCTCTAGAAAAATTAAGTCAATAGAAGAAAACACAGAAGATAAGGAAACAAATGCTTGTAACTCTTACTGTGCACTCTGAATCGCTATTTTCATTTCTATCCACGATTGAATTTGGGGTGCATCCATGGATCATTGACTCTCCACTAGCAAACATGTACCTAGCTACTTGCAAGCAAGTCTTCAAGCCAGGAAGTAAGATAGAGGCTATAAGGCAACTGCAAAAGCGTGAGCATCACCGCATAAGCAAAAACAAATAAATAACAATCATTCGTGTTTAGAAAAAGTCTCATTGTTCATGATTTTATGATCAACTGGCTACACAACTTAGCATTACAACAAACACATACCAGATATAAAGTAACACCTAATATCTTAGATTTAATCTCCTAATGAATTGATATTAAGAAAAGATGTTCAACAAATGCATAAAATGATTCTATAGTGTTGTATATGTAAGATGTTGATTCCACAACTTGAACCTAAGACCTTCAAGTTTCGAGGTTAGAACTCCAACTATGATCATTTTCTCTCTACACACACTATAAGCATAACTTTGGTTCTGCCATTTCTCAACACAATACAATTTTTTCAGAAGAAAAATAATAGTAACCTAATTATTTAACATGATCCAAGTGTTTTTTAAGAGTGAGAAAACTCCATACCTATTTTTTCCAAACATTTCTACTCCCTTCAAATATAAATCTCTCTCTAGAGGTCTCCAATCTGAGTCACTTGTCATCTCATCAGCTTGCACTTCCTTTGAAATGGACATCTCGTTAAATTCTATCTCCTTTGTAAGATCTTTTTGTCCGTTCGTAACTCCTTTATCCCGCTCAGAGTTACCAGAAACTGATAATTTCTTTGACACATGCTCACCATCCAAGTTTAGTTCACTGTAATGATTGCCAATTTTGATCATTATATCATCTGAGATTCTTTTCAGCTTACAAGAACTCTGAGGATCATCAGGAGGCAATCTAGAGACCTCTTCCATTGGTGTAATTTTTTTATCCTGAAAAGATCAACGAGAAGAGTTTTTTAAAAGAAATCCTACATCCTTTAACTGTGAGAAAATGAAATGGAGTCCAATTCACAACCTTGCACATTTTTTTTCATCAAACATATAACAAAAGTAGATAATGTGGTGCTTTTGCAAGTATATTTGTACATATAATTTTCTTAAATGATGGAAAACAGTTATTATTGAAGAATATATGGCAATACAAGTTAACAAATTTTTTTATTAAGGATGCATCCAGAAATCTATTTAGGAGGGGATATTTTTCGTTTGCTTTATAATATTTAAATATCTGCAAAAATATTTATTGCTTTTACACATAAAAATAAAATAATATTATAATAATAATAATTGTTGAAAGCCCACAAATTCTATAATAATGATAATATATAAAAATACGATATTTATAATATGTTTATTGGAAGTCACATTTACTAAAAAGAATTATTATTAATTCTTGTTAAATTTCATTAATGTTTACTTAACCCTTATTAATAGCATATTCAAATCATATAAAAAAATAAAATGGAATGGAAGTAATTCAATCTTGCTAATTTTAATAAAAACAATATCAGAACAAGAACAAGTTAATAATTAGATCAACCAAGAACGTAAAGAAGAATACCAGAAGGTAACATTGATCATTGCATGGTTTCCTACCACCTTCAGGTTCAGTGCAGACTTGTTTATCGCTCTGGGAAGTAAATCATCAAATTAATTTATTGATGTAGTTGGGAACACATTAAACTGAAAAGAACATAAAGCATTTCTACTTACAAGATGTATTACAGGTTGATCATTGCCATGGATGGCACAGTCAAAGATCTGCTCAAGGAAATTATAAAAGCATAGATAGATACAAAATATTTAATATCATATCAAACATCATGGCAATGACAAGAATCTTAAGAAGATAATGTGTTAGTACGTACCAAACATCGACGACAGAAGAGTTTATCAAAAGTTTCTAAACTATCACTCAAACTGTTCTCCAAACATATTCCAAGATGATTTTCACATCCTTTACAATGACAATCTTTAGAATGTTGATCCAGACTCTCCATACTCTTTTCCTTTAGTTCTTCATACCTCTCCTGCACATTTTAATGAAGAAAAAAAAAATAATCTCCAAAACATAAAAATGATTGTTCAAAATATCCATGAATAATTAAATAGGATTAATGAGCCTCAAATAAATATTCATGTGTATAAGTTATTCTAGATTACCTGAATTTGTGAATCATCAGTCTCAAAAATCTCTTCAATGACACCCAATACCTCCTTAGTAGACCCATATTCCTCGAGTGTCATCCTAATATTCAAGAGTCAATTTAGTAATTCTAGAATAGAAAGGCTTCAAACATTCGAATAAAGTAGAAAAATGATACCCAATAAGTTTAAAATTTTGTATTCAATTTAGATATCTTGTCTGATGATGATAAAGATCTTATTTCCTATTTCTTGAGGAAGGAAACCCACAATAGGTCCCCTATTTTGTTCAGCAAACAAATCTGTAAATTAAGAATTTATGTATGACTCACAACAAAAATTTCAAAAAGGATCTTCAGCTCTTGTTTTAATTCCATTTTTCTTCATAAACAACCAGAACTACTGCATGCAAGTACAACATCTACATCTTAATTTACCTCAGGATATGGTCTTCAGCCTCAGTGAATTCATGTTTATCATCCTTGATATTTGGTATCTCTTCCTCATTATCACTGCATATCATCATTTCACCTCTATTTTGATCATAGTACATCTGATATTTTCCTATGACCGATTGATCTTCAACCATCATCTCATTTCTGTTCAGTGTCAAAAATCTTGAAAAATAAGAAAATACAATCTGCAAACGAATTTATCAATAATATTTTCTATTTTAAAAGAAAATACAATTGAAGAAGCATGTAATTTTTGCCAAAGACAAAAACGTATTGGACATCTATCTGGACAGAAATTTAGTTTTTGAAACCTAAAATTCAAACACACCTTGCCACATATACCCAAGCCGTATATGGTGGTAATTTTTCCTCGTTTGGAATCCCAATACTTTCTGCTGATGATATGTCCACGTTATTGGTTTGATCCTCCTCTAGTGCAGCTTCAGGTAACCCAGTGAATTTGCATAATGGATTGTCAATTCTCAGAGACAGCATATTGACGTTCCCTGATAATACTCTCTCAATAGTTGGCAAAACAGGCTCAAGATTCCTCCAATGTCTTTGAACTTTTTCCTGTGGAAACACAACTAAGATTACTTTCATTCTAATTAGCAGTGTATTAAAAACAAGCCATTCTCAATTAAGAATGTATTAAAAGGGTGCAGGCAAGGGCCTTAGCCCCCCTTGTAATGCTTTATATATGTGTTCATAATTGGTTGATTTGCTTAACTTGGACAACGATACACTTTTATTGGATTAGCAAGATTGAATGACTTGCATTCCGTATTAATTTATGTGCTGTGTATATGCTATTAATAAAGGTTAATGAAGATTAATGAAACTTAATGATTGACTGTTCTCTGATTCTCAAAGGGCTCAGCTGATGTGTGGTTTTTAAGCACAGAACTCCATTAAATAAATACAAGTCGTATTCTCCGTGTCCTTCTTTGGCTAGATTCATACATGAAGTTCATGATAATGTAGGTTGGGTGTTAGGAGATGGATTCGTATTAACTTCCTGGAATGATGTGTGGTGCCGGGATACCTTTTTGTTTTTCTATGATCTTTCATTGTTCTCATATTTTCAGGGAAGAAAACTCTTGTGCAAATAAATTAGCTAAGCATGGATTGGATAATAGACTTAACTTTAATAGGTGGGATCATGTTCCTAACTTTATTAGATAGAATTTTTTTAGAAATATGTGTTGTCTGCATGTTCTCAGGTTTGCGTAATTTAGATGACGAGTTTTGGATTGATCTGCTCGTGATTATTTTGTATATTTTTCTTTTATATTTTATTCTAGATGTGCAGCATAGATGGAACTTGAAGTGCCACCATTGTTGGGGTGTTCTGTCTCTAGTGTGATGCTTTTGCACATCAATTCTACAAAACATTAATAATAATCGTTTTGTAGTAAATGTGACTTCCACTAAACATATTGTATATATTATCATTACTACAGAATTCGAGGACTTTCTACTAAGTTGCAAGCAAATTGCAACATGTTTTAATTTTCACTATTTGCTTTAAATTTTAGGCATTGTCCAGTTTACCACAAAACAAAAAGTGATAGATATTAATTCCACAAAATTAAACTAAACCCTAAATCCTAAATTTTAAATCCTAAATTCTGAACAAGTCATGTAATTGTAAACTTAGAGGAATTCTCATTCACATATATCTTGTTTCAAAAATTATTGTACGCAACAAATTCACACCGCTCAGTAACCAATTCCTGATAGAAAATCTATTAAGTGTTGAAAATAAAAAGTTGAAACAATTGAGAAATGTTTTCTCATATTTTATCTATTCGTTAAGAGTGCATTGTTTGGCTGTCCAGGAGGCAATTGTTCAGAAAATATAAATTTGCTCAAGAGATTAAATATGCTAGCAAATAAATTTTAAAAATACAAATTTCTTTTCAAAAAAACTATTAAGAAAAAGACCTTACTTTAACTGATTCGCCTCTCTCAGCACGGTATCGATCTGCCAACACTTTAATCTTGTTCTTCAAAGTTCTTCTACTAACATCCATTGCTGACTTTCCCTGCTTCTGTCAATATTACAGCATAAAATAATCTTACACAAAATATTGCTCCAAACATACAAACACACAAAATTCCATATTATTTTAACATAAAAATAAAGAAAAACAAAATCAGCCTCCACAGCATCGTGTTTGGCTGCGGCAGAAAAGCAGGCAAGGAATGTGAAGTTCACTCCTAATGCATTAAGCAGAACGCTCATTTATCAAAGCATGCATCGGTAACCAAACATCGAGCGAATTTCCGAGACTAAATCTCACTTCAATGTTTAATTCCAGGCTTCGACATCCAATTCATGCATGAAAAGATACTATCATCTAAGTTCAATTCCGAACTATATAATCGTTGTGATACGATTTCAAAGAAATGAATAGAACACAATAAAAGATCTAAATGAAAGGAATTGCAGAAAATGAGAAAACAAAGGAGTGAAGAAAGAGAGACAAACTTGATGTTTGGAAGAGCTAGGAATTTTGTTGACCATGGTTGCACACAGAGATTGATGAAAGGAGAATTGAAGAAGCAAAGTGAAGTAAGAAAACCTCTCTTCAGAAATGAGTTACTGCATAATATATGGTGCCGTTTCATGCGCGGCTTATTATTATTTCCTTTCTACGTACTGCATTGGGACCACCACTCTCAACTTCAACGTTTTTTCCCACCCAAATCCACTCTTTCTTTCTGCTTATTTTTTGAAAAAAAACTGATTATTTTTAATAAATTAAGCATATTTCTACGTTCTCTGTGTTTGTCTGATCTGGTAATGGTAAAAATAAACAGTTTTCTAATTATTTTAATAAGCAGGTTCCATTTTTCTTCTTCAATAACTGACTTTTTTAAAAATTAATCGTTTCATAAACTTATTTTCAACATTTGCAATTAATTTTTATGTATAATGAGTGCAAGAATGTTATTAGTCAAAGAAAAATTATTGTTGAAATGACTTTTAAGTAAATTATTATAAAAGAGAACAAACTTCTAAATTTTGGTGGATTTGGAACATCACTTTTGCAAACATGATATTCCAAATGCTTTTTAATTGACATTTTAATAGGAATTTTATTAAATAAAAATTAATAAGTTTAATATATTAAAACATAAAAGGAATTTAATATTTTTTTCTCTTTTCTTTGAATAAAGAAAAATTCTGAAAATTGAATAAGTATTAAACGAAAGAAAATTAAATTTATTCTATGTTTATAATCCTCCATTTGAATTACCCTTAAAAGAGAAACAAAATTTAATTATTGCATATTTTTATTACTTTGATTTACATTAACCAAATATGGACTTAGTTCACATGCATTGTTAGTGTGAATTTGAATACATTATCATTTAATTAGAACTCACGACAGATAAACTTCAAAGGAAGTTATTGTCAAAATAAACAGTCTGATTATATATAACAATTTTAAAATAAGAGACAATATACGTACAGCAAGTGTAGTCTCATGTTATATTAATTAATTAATAAATGCGCTGAGAAAAAAATAATAAAAAAATGTTTCACAAAATTACCTTCCAAATATATTACTACTATACTCTCAAATGAAACATGGAATTTAATAATACATTTAAATATTTTATTTTTCAATATTATGAAAAAAATCAATTAATCCCATTGCTTTTTATTCATTTTATATAAAATAACGGGGCTTGATTTATCCGATACAGAAACATCTCATATAAATTGAATATAATAAAAATATTGTTACGTTCTAGTTTAATTATTCAAAGTAAATAACTTCCCATTTATAAAATTACTCCCAAATAATAAAAATTACAATGATTATAGTAAATCAGATTAAATAATTGCTTAAATGTAATTTAAAAAAATTAAAAATCAAAATTAATAAAACACTAATATACATTTGGAATATTTTAAAATATGTTTTGTGAAGTACATTTTGAAAATAATAAAATTAGCATTTTTTAAATGTTTATTATATATTATATATAGTTATTAAATTATGCAATAAATAAGCTTCCTATAATAATTATTACACTTATTAAATTTAATACTGTATTTAATTATATATTAATTACAATGAATACGTTACATTATGTAATAATTAATTTTCATTAATATATTATACTTGCTAAATGTATTAAATTTAATTACAAAACTGTATTTCATAAATATAATTTGTTTGATAACATAATTAAACATATTTATATATTATTTGAAATGAATATATTAAATTATGTAATAAATATTTTTTCATTTAAATGGATTAGATTTAATAAACATATTGTATTTCATAAATGTAATTTATTAATAACATTATCAAATAAATATATTTATATTAACTGAAATGAATATATTAAATTATGTAATAAATACTTTTGAATTAATACTATATTACATTCATTACCTGTGCTAAATTTAATAAAAATATTATATTTCATGATACTGTTAAATATATATATATATATATATATATATATATATATTATATTATATGTAACAAAAATGCTTAAGTATGGTAAAGAAAACGTTTATTTACATTTTGTACTCTATATTAAATTCGTATTTAAGACTAGACTTAAGTTTCTTTTGTAAATTTAAATATTTTTAATTAAGTTTTCATTCAAAATTTTTGTTCTTTGAGTATATAATATTTTTAAAATTTTCAATTGAACTCCTATTCTCATTGATGATATGTTTTCATATGAAAAATAAAAAAAAAATATTTTAATTAAATTTTAAATTTCTGATAAATTCAAATATTTTTAATTAAATTTTTATTAAAATTTTAAATATAAAAAATTGTTATATTTTATATTTTTTAATTGAATTTTTATCTATATTTGATAGAAACACAAACAATAAAATTTGATAAAAAAGATAGTTAAAATTCAAGAACTTCAATTTTTTTATTACATACTATAAAATTAAATTATCACGTAAAATGACAACAGATACTAAATTAAAAAATATAAATTTTTTGAATACTTAATAAAATGAAATTTTTTTAATATAAATTGAAAATATTTAAATTTATAAAAAAACTTAAAACGTAATTAAGTATTGTTTTGTGATATTTTAACAGAGACATATAACTAATGATAATAAAATTAATTTAGGTGGCGGTAACTGAAAAAAAATTAAATGAAAAAAATTCTATTAAAAAATATAAAAAAAATTTAAATACTCCGTAAAACAAGAACTTTATTAAAAATTTAATTAAAAATTATATATAAGACTTAAAATTTAACTAAGCTGTAGTATTATTTATGTGTGACATTCAGTAGTTTGTCGAAGTGTTTTGCGTGTGACATTCAATCTAATTTTTTTAAAAGAATATTTAGTTTTATTTATTAATGTTTGTATACAAAATCTTTTGAGTGTGTGATTCAATAATATATTGTATTCAATTCTACTTTTTTTTACATTAATAATTATATTCAAACCTATCCATTCGGCAAAACTAGTTTTTTTTTTAATAATAATGAAAATAAAAATATCTTATGTACCAAGAGGAAGACTACACCTACTCAAAGAGTAATCACAGCTTACTTAGACCATTTGTGTTTACTTATTCTAACGATTTACAACAATTTTAAAACATAGGTCACAAGCAGAAATGGTTTTATGACAATACGAGTAATAAGTTAATTGCTAGATAATAAAATAATTTAATCAATATAAAAATATTTTGTAAGATAGTTAAAATAACTTATTTTAGAGATTTCTAATTTATAAGTGATAAACCATTTAAATAGCTTATTCTTAATTAAGTTATACCTTATTTAAATCTTTTGTCATTATTATTTACATTTTAATACTTTTTTAATCATTCTTAAGTTTTTTAATTAGTATAACATACTTTTTATTTTACACAAATAATTCACATAATGAAATTCTAGAAAAAATGAATATAATAATAATTTAAATTAATAAATAAAAAATATTTTTTGATGGATTAATTTTTTTAATTAATACTTATAAGATGGACTAATTTAGATAAAATGAAATTTTAGATAAAAATATATATACAACTTTCTTAACAATAAAGATATTAAAATTTTCAATAAGAACTTAATTATTTTAAAAAATCTAGAATTACAATTATAAAATATATTTTTATCTAGCAAACAAAAAAATTATTTATTTAATAAAATTTTAGCATTGACTAATTTTACCAAATAATTTAAATCAATAAATTACTTTATCAGTATGGATTTTATAAACTAATAAATCTGAATCACACACACAGTTCAAAGAGCTGAAGCTCATGAAGCACTCTATTGCATTGTCCGAGTTAATCAAACTGGCAATCTTGACTACGCTCGTCATCAAACCCTCACCAAAATAGGCATTGACTATTTGTTCCTCTCAAAGGAAAATAGGCCTGGACAACTTGTTCCCTACGAGAGGAAAGATTCCTAGAGAGCCAACTACCTTTGAGAATAGAAGATAGAGAAGGAAAATAAACGAAGCAAGGACGCAAAGAGTGGTGTACCTGAACAAAAGGAAGATGAGCAATAATGAGTTGCAAAAGTGGAGACTTCACGGAGACTTCACGGAGGGAGTGCAAAAGAATGAAGAGCCTAGGGAGGAAATTTCTTATTAATAGATAGTGGAGAAACAGGAGGGAAAGGCATAATTTTCAGTCTCTCAGCTATAAGTGACATGAAAGGTCTTGTCGCCACATTTAATGCTTTGTCCCAAACACGAGACTCTCAGTCATAGTCTAGGACTACGAACTAAAACATCCTTGCTAAGCCTCCAACAACTACGATAAGCAACACATCACGAACGCACCGTTACAAATCCTTGTATGTCACCCATTTGAACAGTTCTTCAAAGCTCTTCGCCCATTTGAAGCTCAACTTCGGGAGACTTATGTACGACTGGACCAGCTAAGCCCCCAACGACTATGATGAGCAAAACACCACGAACGCATCATTACAACCCTTATACCTCGCCCATCTGAACTGTTCTTCAAAGCTCTTCATTCATTCGGAGCTCAAACTATGGAAGACTTATGTAATACTCGACCAGACAAGTATCAAATGAAGGAGTTTAACCTCCTCTTTATAGGGTTAAGCTTACCTGTCTTAGTTCGTCGCAATCTCAATCTTGAATCGAGGACTGAATGGTGTGTAGAGATCCCTCACGTACAACAAACATCCTATTTTTCCTATCTTAACTGATAAATATGAACTCCAATATTTTCGCCAGATATTTTTATCAATATTTTCATGATCAGTTTACCAGTAAGAGATAAATTCTCTTAACTGTATATAAGGGAACCATAACTTATAACTTGACGCTACTTCGTTGAGTCTTCTTTGCAGGTATTCCCACTGACTAAGGAGGTGCTGGCTACCAGCTACAACCGTGTACTTGCCTTAGTTAAGGTAAGTACTTAATTTTAATTATTTTAAAATTTTCATTGTTGCATACCTTTTTTACTGTATATACCACTCATTACACACACATGTATATATAATTTTCAAATTAATTAATATTAGAGACACAATAACTAAATAAATGAACAGGAAAATACGACGACGCAGAGTGGATGGAATAGGAATAGATATAGAAATGGAATGGGTGTAACAGATAACCTTGTTAAGGTACCAACGCGTTGCACTTCTTACTCGACCCCACTAACACTATGGATGAACAGCCCTTCAGACCAAGTCCTCAAGTAGAGATGAGATGAGAAGGGGCACGAAAAACACATAGAGCATTAGTTCCAGGTTGTCCTGTACTGACTCCGAGATTTGAACAAAATCTGAAATCAGATACATAGGAACATGACTTCCATATTCAAAGATATCAACGAGTTTGAATGATAAGTCCAAATGCAACATGTTACGAGTTAGTATGGGTTTGGTTACCAGTTACATCCACGTAAACAGTTGTTGAACACAAACGACATAAATTCCTCCTTAATTTCATGCTTTGGAATATGTGAACCCTAATTGCAGTGAAGCAAACAGGTTTCAAACCCTTAGTGTTAAGTTATCGATGAATTTCTAGTTCTAGGTTCTAGCAATAACCACACCCAAGTTCACACCGCAGAATTGAATCAAATGACATAATATGTATATGTACAATAGATTACTTAAAAGCTACAAACTAATTTTATCCGTGCTAGATTAGGTGTTGGCACAAGAACCTGTATTTTCCCAACCATTTTGATTCATTGTTCTTCAGTGCTCTGGATAACCTGGCATTATCTTTGGTGACTGACCTAATCGAACATTTGAAGGGCCAGCTGAAGGGGTAGCTGAAAACTGTCTCATGACAGAACTCGCACTCGAAGCAGGAGGACTGCTAAGTTGGCTTGATTTAATCGAATTACCGTTTGCAGCACCATTTGTATCCTCTGCCATGTGTTCAGGCTGTTGGTGGCTTCGCTGCAATACATCAATATCCATTCCCTGTAAAACATTCTGATGATTGTGGGTACCACTGGGAAGCTGGGATTGCCAAAAATTTGACTGTTGATTAACTGTCGAATGGCTTGCATGAGCATTGCTTTTACCTTCAGCCTCATCCTTCCCTCTGGACTGATGAACTATGCCTGAAACCTCATTAGGTTTGATAGGTTTAATATCTGTCAACTTTTCCGAGTCCAAAGAAGAAATAGCCTCTCCAGCATCAGCCTTAGCTGTTGAAGAACGGCCAGAAGCAATTATCGTTGTGGGAAATGCCCTCTCCGGAGGAACAGCTGGGGTGTAATTAGAGGGAAGTAAATCATCCCAATTCTCCAATAGTTCCTTATACACTTTACGGAGAGTGACTTCAGTAAGACCAGTCACCTTACAAATTTCTGCCTGGGTTTTGCGTTTGTCTTCAAGTTGGCAAGCCAAATATATAGCAGCAGCTGAGATACTAATAGGATTCCTGCGAGTACAGAAGCATTTGTTGATCACGACCTCTCCAATGTGAGTAGCCAGTTCCTTAAAACAATTGTAGGACTTGTTCTCAGAATTCCATAATATATGGCACAGAAAAAAATAATGCACCAAAATTGGTGCTTAGACAACAAAGTATAACCAAATGTCCACCAATGTAATGAGTACACATAACCAATCCCATAAGTATATCCTGTATCCTGTCACCGACGAAAATTCTTTATTCTGTACGTATCACAACATCTTTGGTTTACAAAGAAAATAGCAACGGAAAAAAAATTCTAGAACCTTGCAAATGTAAGAGCGGGATAAACCGTGCAGTTATTTCATATCATGGCAAAATTCAATGGCTTTTTGCTTGTAGGAATAGATAAACCCTTTCAAGATTTCGAAACAAAATGATGTTGAAGCCATGAAATTAGAATGTAATTGGAGGTACCTGGGCAGATTTATTGAGCTGAAGAAGCGTGCAAAATCTCGGCATATGAACTGAAATGGAATTGCTGTTAATAGGTTGACTTAGCTGCAAAGCCTCTCCAAGTATCTTAATGTATTTTCCAATTTCCTTTTGCGGCACATTGGCTGCAATTGAAATTTCCTGCCATATCACTACACAGGCATCAATATTACAGATATCACAATAAGTTCCATGTTTTCAGCCATCCAACATATCAAGCAAGCAGTATTTTCCTACTGAAAGCAAACTCAAATGCTAGCTACTTTTTTTGAGTGCGATGACTCTTCCTTCACAAAACCCTAAAAATTACCGACCGTTGATTTCACAGAAGAAACTGCACACGTTCATTCATCCAGAAGACAAAAATTGAAATCACTCATTGGACAATACTAATTACAAGGGAAAAAAGAAATGGAAAGTTAGCATAGCAGAAACGTGATGACCTGAAGGGTTCTGGGCTCTTGCGCCTCTCTGATGGCCTGAACGAGAGCGGCAGTAGCAAGCGCCTCCACACTGCGGTTTCTCAAACACGTGGCGGAGCAACAATCCCTGAACAACTGAAAAGCGTGGTCGGAAATGTCGCAGTCCAACCCTAGAATTGACGCCACGTCGATAATCTGCATGTAGGCCCTCAGATTATCAACCACAACCGTTGACGACGAAGAAGAGGAGGAGGAAGAGGAGGACTCCAGAGTGCGTTCAAGCTCGGCGAGGTGGCCGGAGAAGGAGAGGGAGGACTGAAGGTAAAGTGGGCTGGGCTCGAGGGACCACGCGGAGAAGGCAGTTATGAAGCCCGTGGGCTCGAAAGGGTCCTCTTCGTCGTTCTGATTGATAGGGAGAGGGAGATCCGATGTGACCAGACACAGAGGGTTGTCTTGGGCGCGCACGTGGAACACGTGGTGAGGATACGACTGTCGCTCCTCCATCACGCGCCCGCAAGACGTGCACTCCGTGATCGAACGGCCGCTGCTCGTCGTCGCGCAACGCCCCTGCGCCGCCGAGCAATAGGGGCACTTCATTTTTCCTACTGTTTCGCAGTCTCACTGCTTTTCTTTTTGCACCTTAGTACTGCGATTCTCACCTACTCACCACTTTTCTTTTCGCACCTTACTCCTTTATATTTAATTCTCCATCATCTTTTTACAACCACCTCATTTTAAACACCACAACCATACTAAAATGATAATAATAAATATAACTAAAATTTTGAGATAAATGAATAATAGTTTTCAAAATATAAAAATTGGGTGAGCTACCTCTTAATTCATTTTTTTTGGTAAAAGTATTTATTTTTCAAAATAAAAAATCGTTTTTTATTTTTATAATTGAATTTTTCATTTAAAAGTATCACTTATGACTTGGGTGTGTATTAGGGGAAGGAGGTATTGATAGTTGTGTAAAATCTAAACATGTATATCCATGATTTCAACTGTAAGAAGGACTTGTGTGTAAAAATAAAAAATAAAAATGTATTTGCGTGAAAAGTAAATATAGCCCAAACTCTGTCAGGATCAAATTCCAATAAAGTAACATGGATACAGATAAAATATCGTAACCCTGGCACATTAGAATTGATGTACCTCTTTCAAAGTGGAATCGCATTTCTTCATTAGTGTTAGTAATATTATTAAATTTAACACCTTTTTATAAGAATATTTTATTAAAGATAGAATATGGTAACAATCTTAAAATTTCAAATTAAATTTTATATAAGACTTTAAGTCTTAAATAAAATAAAAATTTTAATATAAAAAACATGTGTTTATACCATCAGTTGAAAAAGAATTCTGTAAATGTGACATTACCACAACAACTATAGTTTTTATTTCTGTAAAAATATTATTTGGTGTATTTAATAATATTGAATTAAAGTTTAGTTATAAGTAAATTAATTTTTATAAAATTATAACATTATTTTTTATTTAATTATAATATTTTTCATATAATTATAATTTCATTAAATTATATATAAATATACATGGTTATTAATATTTTTGCGTGCCAGAAAAAAAAATAACATTTAGCTAATGAAAAAAAACATAATAGCAACGTCTATTAGTTTGACAATATGAACGCATTTAGTTAAATCAAATAAAATAATAGCCTAATAATGCAAACAATGGTCATCCCAAAATCGTATCAATCTATAACACAACTCATTTTCACACAATAATCAAGTATGGTAGAATCATCTCATCAACCATGTTTCTTTTCACATCAACAATCCTTGTCTATCATTCAAAGTACAAAGTTTTCACCTTTTATATTGTCCAAAATAAGTTGGTGTGTTTGTGATCGGTGTATCATAGATGGTAACTTCTATTAGGCTTTTATTCACCTCATTTCAACACCTATATATCAAGATGTGGCCAAAATAAAGACGAGTGTTTAAAATTAGTTGTTGATTTTCTTTTTCTCTAAATCGTATCATCTACTAGGTCAATATTTCTCATTATGTGTCACTAAAATAATTTTATGTCACTCTCAAGCTAACTTTATCGCTCCCTGTTTCTTGAATTTTGAGTTCAATCCTATCTATAACTCCGACAATCAATATATCAATAAACAAGACTAAAATACTTAAAATTTTATTTAATAACCAACAAATATAATAAGATTATCAACTTAGATTCAAAAATAAATAAATTTAATGCTGTATGTGCTGGCTATGCTACCGCCCACTTGCTGTAGTCAAGAAAATTTATAAAACATGGAAGATTTATAATTTAGATGCTCAGTTGACTTTGTCTGTTTAAAAGTCGTCTTTCAATTTACTACTCCTCACTTCGTGAAGACTGAATAAATTTGAAAGAACCACAGCCTATTAAAATACATCATCATCCCCGTAATGGAAACAAGAAAATACGAGTGTGAGTTGGTCTGTCACTATCTCTTCACAATCTTCTAGTAGCACTCCAGCATTTTCAACTATAGGTCAGACGCTTGAATGCTCCACACACTAACAATATTAAGCACGCCTCGACAATGTTGCTTCTTTTCCTTTATCGGCTTGATCTAGGCTCTTGCTGAATTCTCGGGCACTCTGAAATGAAACACAATGCAGACATCAGGCTAGAATATATGCAATGGAATGATAACATTGCATTTGAGAAAAGAGTTAAGGTTTCACATATTAGTTAGACCAACAATTTCTGTCGAAAACTACGATCGCTATAAATCATAAATTCATACTTTCGAATAAATTTAGCTCCTACATCTGTACAAGCAAGCCCTACTCTAACTCATTTTCCCCAAAAATAAAGTAATTTAAACTGTTCAAACGCTTAACAACCATGGTCAAATACCAGAAGTAAGGAAGTATCAAGTAATTAACATCAAGATACCAATATAATTATGCAAGCTAATCTGCATTAAAATACTATTCCCCTCTCTACCTCCTGCAAATGCTGCTTCTACATTTGAGAGTCACATGATGATCGTATAACCTAAAAGCAACCGCAGAAAATTGAAAGAAAAATAAAAGCCAAAGGAGGACCAATGAAGTAATTGCAACACAAGAAAGCTAATAAACCAGCAATATCCTTTTTATTTTTTTGAAAGTACCCTATCACACACTGTCGTTGTCTTAATTGAATCTCCCAATTCAACAATCTAATTGAGAGCTAGTTTTACTTCTTTCAATTATCCACCACCGATCCACTTTGGAAAAGAAAAAAGGGAAAGCTCTCGATCAACGAACATTGCAAGTTCGGATCGATCGAATAATTTCTGTTAATCAACGTAAATTTGCCATCCAGCAAGCATTTTCTTCTGAAAACAAATAAAATTCAGAAGTTTATTTACATTTCAAACTAAACAAAACAAAAATGATCTAACTACTCCATTTTTTTTTCTTTTTATTTAATGTGGATATGGGTTACGGGATTGACATGGACCAATTGGTGATGACAATTGACAAGTATATTAGTCATCACATAATGGAAACAGTTCAAGGGAATGATGAAGGGAACTTCAATAACATTTTTTTACCCTCTTCCAATTTCTCATGGATTTTGAAACTTATGCAATTGGACCCCATAACATTTCCTGCTAATACAGCCCAGTCATTTGCTAGCATGGTGTTGTATCACACACCATCTCCATGTCAGCAAAGATATAATGGCAAGAAAGTAGCATCAGCCATTTTGCAGACATGGCACTAACCATAATAATTCAGAGGTAACAAAACACACAGGTTCACTATTTTGCCATGACTAAAGAAAACAGGAAGCAAGATCTAAGCAGTTAAAACCAAAATTGAACTTTGTCAAACACAAGAACCAAATAGAACCAAAAAGTACAAACTAATTAAACTCATAAGCTTATGTTTCAATTTTGTAAATAAATAATGCAACCAAAACCACTGTTGTTAAAATCAAGAGTATACTAACATACTCATGAGAATAAGGGAGACAGAGGTGGCACGCACTGCAGACCAGGATCATGTGGTTGCTCGTGAAATCAGAGGATAGTGCACTGCGTCGATCCATTTGAGCAGTCGGTTCGAGTTAAAAAGACCCATATGTTTGCTAAAAGACCTAACCCGGAAAAAAACCCAACTTGTAAGGATGACCCTTTTACCCTAGGGTTCCATTCACAAATCACGATGTAACCAAAAAACTCTCACCAGCACACACTCTCATCTTTGACAACACAACCATCAGTGTCATCGACCATCACAAGTCATCATCTCCGACTCTCGCATCAACATTGCCAATGTAGTTGGTCATTGCTTTCATCTTTGACTCTGTTTTGTATTTTTCTTCTTAAGTCTTTCTTCTGTTCTTGCTACCATTTTGGAGAGTGTTCTGTTATGTTTAATTGTGTTATGTGTTGGATCTTATTATGAGTTATTTTTTTGTCTATATTATATCTAATTCATACACAGGTCTATAAATATAGCTTTTTGTATACTTGTAACTCTTATGAGTTGAGTTACAATCCCCAGCCCCTTCGAATCCTATTACAATCCTTGAATTTGACAACATTGGCCAAAACATCTAAGTAAAGAAAGACTCCTAAAACAGTACTCATCCCATTTCATCATAAAGAGCTATTCAACAAATTTAATAGGTGTAAGGCAGTTATATTTCCATAAATTCGAAAAATAGACGCAGATGACTAATCTTTGCCATTGTTGTGAAGAAACAAGATTTAATTAACTCAGCAGGGCAGAAAGAGGGGGTGACCAGGTGGGACCATGGTCACTCTCAAATTTTTTGAAGCTCACTATATTTACCATAAATATTGTGATCCTCTTAAAATATATGAAAAAAAATTACTTTGTTATTGTCCCCTAGAGAAGTTCAGGCTCTACTCCTGGCTCACAGTATACAAAATAATACACATGCAGCCAACATAATGTATTTCTACTGCTTAAAAAGTCATACAAAGCACAAGCTTTGATCGATATTTTTCATGCTTTGGTTAAATTTTGATGCTTGTATTTTGTAATTCAATAAGAACTCTTCAAAAGAACTCATCCAATCCCAAGTCATCATGAAGTATTCAACAAACTCCACAGATTTAAGATGACTGTTGTCCTATTAAATTTTTAGACTGGTGCAGATGGATAATGGTGCAGTTTATATGAAGAGACAAGAAATTATTATCCCAGAAGTTTACAAATACACACCTGCTGCTAATTTAATGAAATTACACTCCCTGAACAGGATATGCAAAGCTTATGAAAATAATGGAATGAGAGAAGGACAGGAGGAGCATTGCTAAATTGTTAGACGATGGTCTAACCAGACTGCTTAAAGGATGTTAGTAGATTATTGCACCAACATTATATCATCCAACCAAAGTTAGAAGTAGAGAATTTTAATATAATCAAGCATGTCTATTTCACCATAATGGCACATATAACACTGCTAAACAAAGTTGTCAATAACTTGTAACTTAAAGCCTCTTTAAACTGAATATCATATCATGCTAAACAGTAGTAGTTTGTACATAATATTTGTGTATCAAAACACATAAATTATAACTGACCAATCAGCATAACGGTAAGCATCACCATACATGAGTCCTAGAAGAAAAAAGATGCCGCCTAACAGCTGGATTCCTATGTCTTTCATTTCAAACTGTTCTTCACCTTTCCTTAGGTAAAATAAACTGCGTCCAAAAAGTACAGGAGATTTCCTACCCAAAAAAATGCCTTACATAATCCTCAATCAATTTCTAAACAAAGTAAACGATCCTCACAAAAATCCGTTTGCAACAAAGCTAATGAAAACAAACAAATCATAATAAACTTCTCAAAAAACATTTGTAGACAAGAGAATAAAGAGTAAAATGAATCAAACTTCCGTGAGTTATGTTAGACACACGAACTTTTGTAGAAGAAGTTAACATAAATCGATGCGAGAAGTTTAATTAATTTTCCTTTTTATTTTCTTCTCCAGTAAGTATTTATTGAGAAGTTCATCATACGGTAACTCAAATGAAATGGTATTCCAAATTTCGAACGAAATATGTATGTTCAAAGATGGAGTCAGTTTTCCCGTCCCTTAACAATCACCACAACTAAGAGACCAAAAACATACCCTATCTAAATAAATAAATAAATTGAAGAGTGCTTAGCGAGCAAAAGAGAAGGAAGAAGAAGAAGAACGGACCGTAGATTGAACAGGAGGTGGATCAAATTGAATGGAGTGAACAGACATCTTAGCTATCTCGGTAATGGCAGAGTCTCTGACCTCGGCCAAATCACTCGTCAAATCCTCATAGGCAGCCTCGAATGCCTCCTGCCAGAACCTCGGCAACCTGATCCTGCGACTGTTGGTGTAAACATCCCACATGTGCCTCACCACCTTCTCCCTCTCCTCCATTTCCTGGGCAAAAAATCAAAACCACATCAATCACATTGCGCTGCACACCCTAATTCACTCACTCATAATAATAATAATAATAATAATAACAACAATAATAACACTAAGGCCAGAAGAGACTCACGAGAACATCGAGATCGTCGTGGATGGGAGAGTCTATGTCGTTGGAAAGCGAATTCAGAGTGCCGGACCACCGCAGAGAGACGGTGCCGGTGAACATCGACCAAAACGCCAGAAGCAAAATTGCCGCTAACGCCCAAAACTTATACTTCCCTTTCCCAAACAGACCCGAATCCAATGGTTCCTTCTTCGCACCCGCGGTCGTGGTCGGAAGCCCCTCCTCGTCCTTCATTTCTCACTAGATCTAATTAATTAATTGACAATAATATTATAATAATCCCTAACGTGAATTCAGGTAATGTATGTGATAGTGTTTTCTCACACGAAACGCAACGCTACTATCTATTACGCTTCAACTTCATCGCTTTTGAACTCGATCGGATTTGAGTGCGATTGGGTTCGTAATGCGAATGGATGATTTGTTTTGTTTGTTTTTGTGTTTGTGATGGGATTGGGAGCGACCGTGTTGTTACTCAGATACACTGCGATGCGGTTGCGGTGCAATAATAAGAAAATGACGGATTTGGTGTTCCTCCTACTGAAGGGACAATGCTACAACGCGTGGGCCACCACTTTTTATTACATTGATTTGATTGACTTTTGTCGTACGTGATATGGGACAATCATCACCGTCCATTTCACGCAATTGCATTCCGCGTTTTAATGCCAATGCTCGTATCCGTTATTGCTCCTTGTGGCAACCGACAATGGACGGCACCGTTTCACTATATATTCTTTTGGTTTCTTTCTGGTATTGAAATTGGAATTTAATATTTTTGCTATTTCCCTGTCTTCTTATTGCTTTACTAACATTAGATTAATATGACTGAAATTTAGTTTAAGTATTTTAAATAAAATTAACATCAAATTTTGTGAATGAAATGTTTAATTAAACGACAATGTTCATAAATTAAGCATTTTGATAAAAAAATGATATAAGTCAGTACTCTTATTATATGATTATTAAAATCTATTTGAATTGAGAAAAAATTGTATCAATATAATAAAATAAAATATTATATATCATATATAAATCGTTCAAATAACGATTAGATAAAAGAAAAAAGTAATGGAACTTAGCTGTTAACTTTTTTATTTTTATATTATTTTTTTTCTTTTAATTTAAAATCAAGGGATATAATAATTATTATTTACTTAATTATAAAAGATTGAAATAATAAAATAGTAATTGTACTTTTTTAGTTTCATTTTACTAATTAATATTTTGTTAACGATTTAACAAGTTAATACATATATTTATGTTGAGATATAATGGTAAATCTAATTTGTATAGCTTACTCGATCCAGAAATTTCATTTTTTTCTCACGTTGATTCTCGAAATTGAAAAATTAAAAATGTTCTTTCTCTAAAAAGCCACCTACACTCCCATAGTTCTTTATTGGCGTTCACCCAATTATGCTGTTCACCGCCAAAGTTCAGTCATGAACCTTAACTCATGAGAGGGAAATCCAATCCCATCTCTCTTATCTCATTTTCAGTTATTCTTTCTCATTTAATGTTGTAATAATTTTATTTTATTTTTTTATTCATTTTTCTTTCCATTTGATGATTATGGGAAGCTCTTGCAAGAAAATATCGTTTTAGTTTTTATGAAAGAGCATATAATATAAAGTGTTTTGTGGCTCTAGCTTAAAAGTCAGCTTTTAAAAATAATACTATTAAAAATAAATTAGTTACTTTAGAAATATAGAAATAAAATTCTAAACTATTTTTTTAAATATGAATTTTGATTAAAAATTTAATCCAATTAGTTGGATTAACTTTATAAAAAAATAAACTTTTGTTAAATACCGATTTAGATTTAAAATTCAATCAAATCATTAGGATTTAAGTTTAATTTTTAAAAAATCCAATCGCATCCTAATTTAAGGATAACCTATATAAATATTTTTTTTTCAACACGAAATGAAAGAAAAACAATAATTTTTTAAATCCCGCTTAATAATTCTAATTCTAGATTAAAATATCAGCATTAATAGCAATTAAAAAAGATGAGCTATAAAAATTTAACATATTATATCACAGAAAAAGAGAATACCATTGCTAACTAAAAATATACAATTTTTCTCTAATAACAAATCAAATAAAGTGGAGGCAATTGCTTGTTAATGTGCATATTTTTAAATTAGTACTCCAATAATCTAATGAATCAACATTAGCATCATCATGCTTGTCATTACAAAATATAAATATTTTTTTTAGAGGATTACATATTATTACAAATGTATTTTGTATGTTTGTTAAGTCTGAGAGGGTAGAAGGTTTTGTTCAATGGCCAAACCCCATACATTAAAATCTACCAATTACAAAGGTTTCTAAGGCAAAGCATTTTATGTCTTTCCTAGGTTTGAAGGAGGTAGAAAGCTTTCAGCATTCAAACCCCAGATATTAAAATCTACCTCTTCGATCTTCCATCTCTCTTCCAATTCTCTTTTATGGTTTGCTGATTGTTCACCATATCTGGAAACTGTGACTCGAGTCTTGCCACTGTGTGACACGTTTATCCCATCCACGTACCTGTAATCCTCAATCACTGATTCTAAACTTGTTTCCCAAAAAATGTCATCGTCGTCTTTGGTTCTCATTGTGAGTAATCTAGAGTCTTCAAACTGAACTAAGAGACCAGATCGCTGGCTAAAATAGCCCCATATGGTGTGGTGGATAATCTCAAAGTTTGATCCGCTTTGTGCTTCACGAATTGCTGGACTTGTTTCTAATTTCAAGATGAAGCACTCTTCATCGTTGATTATTTTCTCCCCTATGCATGCAGCGTCCAAAAATAAGTTAGCCGTTGCCCTTGGATCCAATCCCTAATAACACAAAAGTAATTTAATCATACTCAGAGCTCAATAACCCCGTCAAAAATATATTATATAAACATATATTTAAATTAATTATTTACAACTCTTTATAGAATGTGCCACTACATCATACATGAAAAAAAAAAAAAAAAGGATTTTAATTGCACTTTTATCCTGGAACTTTGACCGTGATTTTAGTTTCTAATTTTCAATTATCTAAATACCACAATAATGCACAATTTTATCTTACATTCGTTTAACTAGATAGTACAAGTTACTTTTCAAAAAATGTTTTTTTCATTATTTATTGCTTCCGACTATTAAAAAAAATTGTATGAATCATTCATAAAGAAATTAACACTTTTATGGGTCACGTTATTTTGGATTTTTTGTTAGCCTATGAACATATTTCACCACTCTCAAAACTTCATCTCACACTAAGATATACTGGATTGTTTAAAATTGGAGAGATATAACTATTCCTAGTGAGTTCTTTAACATCTTTATTAATATAAATGTTGGAGAAAAAAAGAAAAATATTTGTGAATTATAGCCATTTGTTAAACAAAAAATTTAAATTAAATGAATCGTTTATACTAAGAACATTGAAAATTGGAGCTAAAATGCCCATTTACATAATCTGAAAATTCAACTAACATAAAAAAAAAAAGCCCATCATTACAATATACTATGAAGGCAAAAATTAAATTAATCTAAAAAAAGTGGAACTCATTTTGGCATGCAATTGTTAAAAAGCAATGATATCTCCCACTATTTTTTTTTTTTTTTTATAGTTACAAACATTTGTTTGTTTATTTTAATGAATACCTAATCTTTAAAAAGAGGTTGTGAATGATGTTTGGGAGGTAAAACGTTAGGATTAATGTACCTGAAGGAAACGACGTAGAGGTCTAGGAGCACCTCTTGAAACAGGTGTTTGCTGGTTAGAAGAATGGCGCCAAGAGACCTTGCCATTGCTACCGCAACAAACCTTGCAACCTGACACAACAAGCTCTAAACACCACAAATCAGGGTCCTTCTGCCACAAAACGAACCCTCCCATCTCTTCCGAGCTTTTCTTCACCTCAATGCTTTCACAGGTCTGGTGAAAATCCGACGCAACAATCTTTATCTGCCCAATCACACACATACTATCCACCGCATTCAATGCTGGCTGTCCTCCCGTTGCGGCTATATACTGTTGCACTATATACTTTGCCGTTGATGCTTCCTACACACAATCAAATCAACACCAAAACCAAATCATAAACATCTATCATCAAGTTTGCATGCATTTATATTTACACGTAAACACTACATGCATGTCAAACTTTTGATTAAGGTGTATGTTCTTACAATGGAACAATCTCTGACTGGACGATGGACGGAATGACCTAATTGGACCTGAAGAGGGATAAGAGGGGAGCCAACGAGGTAAAGCAAAAAGCGAAGCTCGTTTAAGCGCGCTGCAACTGTAGGGGTGGACAATTTGTCTTCTGTTTGAGCCTTCATCCACGTTAACATGTTTTGCCACCGCAACGTTACGTTGCTTCCCATGGGTGTGAACATTTCTTCGGGTATTGGTATTTCAAGAACGGTCTCCAACCCATCTTCTTTATCGATGTTCGGACAAAGCCTCCTCAGGGATGACTTTGCAGCTGCTTGTTTCATCAGTTTGTGGGTGTCGGTCTCTTTCGGTGTTTTATTGTGTGTACGAGGAATAAGTTGATTGAAGAGGTAAGACGAGTAAGGAAAGAGAGAAAAAGGAAGAGGGTCAGAGTCAAAGGCTAAACACATTTGTATGTTGTTCTACCTGTGGTGGAGAAACACCGCACCTATGTGGGGACCAAAATGAGAGGGTGAGTGGGTGCCCATTTGCCTAAGGCTCTCCTTGCTTGTAGGAACACTGTGGCCACAAATTGCTGCTCGTTGTTCAAGTTTCTATTTAAAGATTTAATCCATAATTTTTCGATATATTGTTTCTATTTATTGAGCTTGTATTGCATCTATCAATTATAGTTATATACTCTTCTAAGTCTTAAGTGTGTGTCAATCACTCTCTATGTCCTTTTTATCATTTTGCATTACAAAGTGTTTTTTTTTTTTTTTCTTTCAAATTTGCTTTTTTCGAAAGGGATTTTCAAACACACCCTAAATCTCTGTTTATGTAAAAGGAAAATATAGATTTATATATAGTTTATAATTTTTAATAAATTTTATTTAATTACGTGAACCATGGAATATTAACTAATTTAAATACTTGACTGCTACTCCAAATCAGAGAGTATTTTCTTTTTATTAGCAATAAACAATATAATAAATTAAAGTATTTACGGATACTTTAACCTAATAGACAAACAAAAGGTTATATTGTTTACGGTTTTCAAAAGTACACCGATCATAAAGACACAAACTCTCAATGTTACATATGTAAAATCACAGAGTAAGTATACATCATACAATCTGCTGATAAAAAATACACAAGATACACAGCTTTTTTTACAACATCTTATAGCTGGTTTATGTGTATGAGGGACTTGCATTACATTGAGACAGTGGAATAGCGCCTGGTCACAATTGGAAGAAATAAACTTCATAGAGTTTGTTGATATAGTCTTCCAAATAATGGTGAATGTAATTTTTTCAGATGACATTTTAAAAGTTAGGCCCCTTCAAGACCTTAGCAACAAGGTCACACACTAGACATTCTGCCCCGAGTGAATTTCTGTAGTTACACTACTCCTTGCACTCTTTTCGCTGAAAACCATCTCCATCTCTTCCAAGGCCTTGCCCTTGGTTTCGGGCAAGAAAAAGTAGAAGAAGAGCCAAGCCAGCATAGATATACCAGCAAACATGAAAAAGGCTCCCCCTATAGTGATTGCATTATAGATTGAAATAAAACTCGAGGAAATAGCAGCATTGGTGAGTCTGTTGACTGCAACTCCTATACTTGCTCCTTGTGCTCTCAACTTTAGAGGGAAAATCTCTGAGCTATACACCCATGTGACTGGTCCAAGTCCAAGATTGAAAAATGCAACATATATATAAGTGGCCATTATGCTAAGAATCAAGGCCCACATGAGCTTTTCAAGGGATGTATGCACCACTGTCAAGCTGAGTCCCAATACAACAAGGCTACAAACCATTCCTCCGGTGCTTAGAAGCAAGAGGCGTCTTCTCCCAACTTTGTCAAGAAAAAAAGTGGCTGTTATCAAGCAAATGACTTTTGTAATGCCTATTCCGATGGTGGTAAGCAAGAGCTTGTCCTTACTGGTAACACCAGCTTTCTTGAAGATTCTGTTACTGTATAACATAACAGCTTCAATTCCAGTTGCATGCTCAAAAAAGTGAATCCCCACTGCTGCAATCAACATCCAGCGAACAGAATTAGAAGGCCTCACAATCAACTCTTTCCAAACCCCTTCACCACTGCTCTTTTGAGAGACTTTAACCATTTCCTCAGTGCAGTTCTCGTCAATCCCAGCAGCAGTCTTTATATCCTTGATCCGAAGCTCAGCTTCTTGTTCAGAATCTGAAACTTGTAACAGAACTTTCTTTGCTTTTCCTAAACGGCCTTGCATCACCAGCCACCTCGGAGACTCAGGCATTGCGAGAATGCCCAAAGCCAAAGCAAGTGAAGGAACTGCTGCAATGCCAAGCATCAATCTCCATCCAAGCTTCAAAGTCAATTTCCCTAGCAAGTAGTTTACCACGTAGCCAAGTAAAATTCCAATGCCGATACAAAGTTCAGGTAGGGAGCTCACAAAGCCTCGGGATTTAGCAGAGGAGATTTCTGCAGAATAAACTGGTGCTATCAGAAGAGCAAAACCCACTCCAACACCAGCAACACTCCTTCCCAACATTAAAATAGCGTAGTTTGGACCATATCCCATGAGAACTGAACCAGCCAAGAAAAGGAGGGATGCTAAGGAGATTGTGTAGCGTCGACCAATGTAATCAGCGGTTCTTCCTGCAACTAAAGAGCCTACCAATGCACAAATGTTCAAGATGCCTGCAAGAACTTCTTGTTGGGTGTCACTGATTCCTAGCTCCTCCTTTATGAATATCAGTGCTCCACTCATAACACCAGTGTCTAAAAGTCACGTTCATTTGTAAGTTACTTAACTCTTATATAAAGTATTATATGCTAAGAAATGTTAAGCAACACTCACTTTTCAATCACTAAATATTTTCATTTTATACTATTTTTACCAAAATAAGATAAACTTGAGTTATTTGTTACATGAAATTGTGAAACAGAATGCCTAGTTGATGCATTTGTTGTTTGCCAAGCAGTCTGGATTGACTCTATTTTGAAAGAGTTGCAAATTGAAGTGAGGAAGCCTATATAGTTACTTTGAATAATAAATTTACAATTAATCTAACTAAGAATCCAGGTTTCTACAGAAGAGCAAATATATTAAGACAAAATTTTACTTTCTTAGAAGGAAATGAATATACCATAACCAAATATAATGGATATCATGGAAGTGACCACCGCACATGAAATAGCATATCTTGAACCTTTGCGCTCTTGGCTACCTTGCTCAGTCATGTTTATATCTTTCTTCAGCTACCTTCCTTTAGATAAGTAATGAGTGATAATCGTGTTTCTCTGTTCTCTTGCTTCGCTAACCAAAGAATGAAACTCCTTCTATCTGAAGCCTGGTTGATTGATCAGCTTCTCAGAAGCTGAAGGTGTTGCTTTTGAAGACAGCAAAATCATGTTAGTGATGGTAAAGCAATGTAATAAATAGGATTAATCCAAAGTAGTGGGCATTTGATTTGTTTCCAAGTAAGGTTTTTCTTGGAGGATTTCTTTTCGCAATTTATAAAAAAAATATTTTTATTATAAATAAATCATGTTAAGTTAACACAATTTACTTTACGAAAAATTTAATGAAATTATATTACTATGAAATCTCATAACACGATTTTAAAAATTTAATAAAATTGAACTGAAATCTAAAATCTTGTTATAATAACATAATTTTATTTTAAATTAATTAATAATATATATTTTTTCATATTAAAATCGTATTAACTTAATACAATTTACTCATAATAAAAATTAAAAAAAAAATTTCTCCTAGAATTTTGAAACAAAATTGTGTATGTATTAAAAATATGTGTATGTATTGAAACAAAATTAAAAAAACAAAAAGCCTTCAAGTAATCATGAAATTTTAAACAATTTAAAATCCACATGAAATGAATTTGTGTATGTATTAAAACAATGAAAAATAATTTTTTCATAACAAAAAATCACAAAACAAATATTTTATTTATGGTAATAATCAATGTAACAGATATGATTAATTGAAAATAATAGGAATATTCAATCTAATACTTCAATATTGTGTTCGTAATTTTAAAATTTTAGGCAACTTAAAATTTGTGAGGTTTCATTTAAAATTTCAATGTTTTAAAAGTATTTTGTGTGAATATATCAAATATTTTAAATTTCAAATTTGTTTGAATCAATTTCTTCTTTTAATTAGAAGAATAACATATACATGTATTCTTTTTTTTATATAAGTAACAAAAAATATATTAAATAGTGTATATACTATTTATAGTTATACATATAGAGAAGGTTGTTCATCCAGCGGGGGAGCTAATGTTATTGAGATTTGAGCATAAAACAAAATCTCAAACTGAATATACTGATAACTAAAATAATTTTACAAGGTTAATTAATTAAAAATCAATTTTAAAATTATAAAGATTGATATAATTATTATGCTTAACAATCTAAAATTGAATGAGGTATAATACTGGAGAGCAGAACCCAATCATTTTCTTGAAGTACTAATATCAATGAAGTTTGGTTTTGACAAATTGAGTTTGTTTGTGCTTAAAATTACATTCTCTTTTAACAGAGGTGATGAACACGTTTATGTTTTTATTTGGTATTCTTTAACACTAAATTTCTACAAATCAATCTAATCAAACACACCTTTAACTTCGAAATCATTATCAATGTAAAAGATGTATAGTGATTGAATCATGAAAGAGTGAACTTCACCTTTTTATGAACAAAACCTCAACGAATTAGTTTTTGTTCTTCATATCATTGTCATTGTTCCTGACCTTGCATGGGCTGAGTCTTCGAAGATAAGAGATTGATCCGTGAATAGATACTTGCAGAAAAGCAAGAGTTTAGGATTAGGATTTTGAAGATTTCAGCGGAAGTTTTGAAACTGATATGCTAAAAAATAGAATTTGATCCGTTGAAATCAAAACTGAAAGGAAGGCAAAAACTAAAAAATAGCATCTAATAGCATAACACTATAAAATTTCGATGAAAAGTAACAAAATAACTGAAGTTAAGTATCTCTTGAAGCGCCTTATTAAAATTAAAATCAATTGCAATAATCATTATTTAAAAACATTATGCAAATATAAACTTACCTAGTTTTTCAAAAACGGTTACTAACATATACTCGTTAATTATGCACCGAAAAAACACATACTGGTACTTTTTTCCTATACTGTCTACAATTAGTTTTTTTTTTTACAATTAAATTTTTCAAAAATTACAAACCTACGAGTTCAATTTATTAATTAAATAGGAGCTAGAAATTTTTAGTTAACAGTAAAAAATATTAATTTAAGAATCCACTAAATTGCATAGTATATTGATTTAAAATTAATTTTTTAGACATTATAAATTTAATAGAGAGAACGTAACATTTACATATAAAATTAATCTTTGTTATCTTTTGGTCTCAAATAAGTAGTTATCTTTATTTCTCTTTTATTATTAATCGAGTGATGAAATGTCAACACTCCTAAAAAAAGTATAATCACTTAACAATTCAATATATTAATATTTTAATGAAATTTTTTCATATTTTAATATAAAGTTGTAATATGTATTATTATATTGTTTGAATAGTTGGAAAGTAAATTATTATTTTTTTTGTTAAAATTATAATTTTTCTTCAACAATTTGGCACTCTAATTGTGTGTTACGTCATGAGCAAGTAGCATTAAGTCAATTCTCTAATCAGCACCTTCTTTCATTTTTCTTGCAACTGTAATCAGCAACTTGTCTTTTAGCAGTTGACTAGCAAGGCCAGTTAAAATTATGTTTCGGGGTTTTGCTCTAGCCACTTATTCATGTTCATGTTGGTGCAAAATAGCTTTAAATATTATGACATACAAAGCACAATCTCTCTCAGATACTGTATATTTGGACTACACCAGACTTACACATTCTGCCTCATATCAGTTTCTGCAGCTACATTCCTACTATAGTTTTTGCTGAAAACCATCTCCATCTCTTCCAAGGCCTTGCCCTTGGTTTCAGGCAGGAAAAAGTAGATGAAGACCAAAGCCAATATTGATATGCCAGCAAACATGAAAAAGGCTCCTCCTATGGTGAGTGTTTTATAGATTGAAAGAAAACTCATGGCAATAGCAGCATTCATAACTCTGTTAACTGCAACTCCTATACTTACTCCTTGTGCTCTCAACTTCAGAGGAAAAATCTCTGAGCTGTACACCCACGTGACAGGTCCAAGTCCCATATTGAAAGAAGCAACAAATGAGTAAGTAGCCACTATGCTAAGAATCAAGGCCCATAAGAGCTTTTCCTGGGAAGTATGAACCATGGTCAAGCTGAATCCTAATACTGCAAGGCTACAAACCATTCCTCCAGTGCTTGAAAGCAAGAGTCGTCTTCTCCCAACTTTGTCCAGAAAAAATGTGGCTATTGTCGTGAACAAGATTTTTGTAACGCCAACTCCGATGGTTGTGAGCAAGAGCTTGTCCTTAGTTTCAACACCTGCTTTTTTGAAGATTCTTGGACTGTACAGCATCACAGCTTCAATTCCAGTAGCATGCTGAAAAAAGTGAACCCCCACTGCTGCAATCAGCATCCACCGTACAGAAGAAGAGGGTCTCACAAGCAACTCTTTCCAAACCCCTTCACCACGGTTCTTTTGTGGGAGCTTAACTGTGTCTTCAGGGCAATTCTCGTCGATCCCAGCAGCAATCTTTATATCCTTGAACCGAACCTCAGCTTCTTGTTCACTATTTGAAACCTGCAACAGAACTTTCTTGGCTTTCCCCAACTGCCCTTGCATCACCAACCACCTTGGAGACTCAGGCATTACGAGAATGCCTAAAGCCAAAACAAGGGAAGGAACTGCTGCAATACCAAGCATCAATCTCCACCCAACCCTCAAACTCAACTTACCTAAGAAGTAGTTTGCAACGTAACCAAGTAAAATTCCAATACCAATACCAAGCTCAGGTAGGGAAGCCAGAAAGCCTCGGGATTTAGCAGAGGAGATTTCTGCAGAATAGACTGGTGCTATCAGAAGAGCAAAACCCACGCCAATACCAGCAACACACCTTCCCACCATAAGAATTGAGTAGTTTGGACCATATCCCATGAGAATTGAACCAGTCATGAAAAGGACAGAGGCCAGAGAGATTGTGTAGCGTCGGCCAAAGTAATCACAGGTTCTTCCTGCAGCTAAAGAGCCAACCAATGCACAAAGGTTTAAGATGCCTGCAAGAACTTCTTGTCGGGCGTCGCTGATTCCAAACTCCTCCTTGATGAATATCATGGCCCCACTCATAACACCGGTATCTGAAATTACGTATGCAGGTATCATTAATATCACATAATTTAGAGCTTAATATGTTACGAAATGATTTTAACAAAACAACAAGAACATTAAACATAATTAATGGACACTAATTTCAAAGATCAGTAGTAAATTGAATATTACCATATCCAAATATAATGGTGATCATGGAAGCGACTAAAACACATGCAAAAGCATATTTGTTAAACTGCTCTTTTTCGCCTCGTATCTCCATGACAAGTTCTCTCTCTCTCTATCAAGGTTTTTTCTTTCTTTATGATGCTTTTTTTCTCTTGTCTTGAAGCGCTAGCGAAAACAACTACAATGTAATTCTTAATTCTTTTGGCATGTTTATATAGGAGTTGGAAGATGCTGACGTAGCTACTCTTCTTATTGGATAAACAGTGAAAGCTGGATCTGATGGGTCTCACCACTCTGGACCGATATCTCGCAATTGGGATTGTAAGGTGTAGAAGAAGATTTTGAAATAAAATTACGTAAAACAAGAAAATAGAAAATAAAAGTGATTTGTGATTTTGTAATTTTGTAATCAATTATTTAGACGTTATAATTTAACAAATTAATACTTTTTATCTTTTAGACGTTATATCTGGCAATTATTTAGATGTATCAAAAAATTAATTTATGAAATGAGATCGAATATCACAGATACCATTTCATCTAATAATTTAAATGAAATTGTATATAAAAGATACAATTTTTACTGCACATAAATCGTACGGGATGCGATTTCTTCTTTCCATAATAAAATTGTGTGTTCCTGATACCATTTATCTATGTCGATAAAAAAAAAAATATTTTGTTCATTTTTTTGGTGTAAATCGATCTGTTTAAGAAAAATAATCGAATTAAACAAGTATTGTAGTGACTTTTTTTCAAAAAGGGTTAATTTATTTCAGTATTGTCCAAAATGAGTAGAAAATTTTTAATTAACAAAATGAGTAGTTCGTGACAATCTCATAGAAGTTTTATGAGAAGAAATCGTGTTAATTAGCTATGATTTCACTTACATAAAAGAGGAATTGTGAGACGAATTTATTTAGATAAGAAAGTTATAAAATAAAATGATTATTATTATTAAAATAATCAGCAAATTAGGTTTTTGTTACTAAATAATTATAAAGTAAAAGTAATGATTGAATTTAATAATCAATTAAGTCAAGATAATTGGTATATATATCAAAAAATCTTAGTCACTTATACAATTAGATTCTAATTTGATATATCTAATTAAGTTAGAGACTAAAATGATATAAATAGCTAAGATCTTGTTAGCTAATGTTTGATATACCAATTATTTTCACGTTACTAAATCTAATCATTACTCTTATGTGTCCATATTTATCAACCAAAATATAATTTGGTGATTATTTTGGTTACAGTTAATAATCATGATAGCTAAAATTTTGTCTCTAAATAACTCTTTCCTTATAATGGATATAATTGTGTAATCTTTCTCATCATTTTTCCCATTTTACTGTATTTATATTGTTGTACAACATAATAAATGCAATAAATGTCACACCAATCTTATTTATATTAACTGTCATTTTTTTCATGGGAAGTAAATACAATTTTTATCTTACTTAAATGAAATGGTATCAGCTGACAAGATTTCTTGATGTAAAGATGTGTTAGGTTGACACTATTTGTTTATTTTAATAATTAATTTTATTTACCGAAAAAATATTATTGTAGTAGTTCTTTTCATATATTTATATTTGAAAAAAATAATTGTAAATTAAAATGGAGGGTAAGGTTATCTTTTACAATATTTTTGTGTGTAGAAAAGTCATGTTGAGATGTGTTTTGGAAGTATCTCCTCAGTATATTCTCTAATGCGATTTGTTCTCCTAGTGCAGACTATAAATATACCAAGTTTACAGCTTCATGAACGTCAATCCTCAACTTAATTAGAAGCACTAGAAACTTTAGATTAAGCATGAACCATTGCCTATAAGTAATGTTTGATGGACTCTATATTTGATTTTTCCAATAGATTTGACAGGAAGAGGATGAAAATGTTCATGAACAATACACAATTCTGAGACACAGACTTGAGTACAGTCTCTTAGGTGTGTCCCCTCCAACTCAAGCAGAAAATCTCCATTGGCACCATCCAGATACAAATCAGCTCAACCAAAATGATTTTAAATAACAGATCAGAGTGTAAATTTTGTATTTAAAAATTAGACTTTACAACACATATATGTATATGAATTTATATTTGGATAAATTTTCTAAAGTCATGTAATTTTTATCTAAAATTCTTAAAATAATATATTTTTTCATACACATAGGAGACATGATATTATTGTGAAGAAATAATCATGATTTTATTGTACGATTCTTAATTCATATAATAGGATAATTATTCTTTCACAATAATATCATGCGTCATATACACGATTTATTTATATCCAAAAATAAATAAAAAATACATCCTTTTAAGAATTTCAGATAAAAATTATATCAATTTATAAAAAGTAATCTCATATTTGCATATATAGTTATATAGTTAGAAATTAATTTATTATTCATAAAGAAAATACATAAATTAATAATAAAAATTGTTTAAAAAAAATAAAGATTGAAAATTTTACACTCAAAACTTTCAAAACGTACAGCTCACATTAATTAAGGAAATGATATCCTCAATTAATTTTCGAGGCTGAATTTGGTAAATTTTACACCCAAAACTCAAATCTTTAAACAATAACATTATTGGTATATGCTAATTTTTTATACTAAAAGATAACTTATCAACGTAATATATCATTCTATAACTATAAATTCATGTTATTAATATCAGTAATTAAATTTGTATTAAAAAAATATTTTAATAAAATAATTAACTACTAAATCTTTAGTGAACAACAATGTATTTTTCCTTTTTCTGTTTTGAAGTAGAAGATCCTGCCTTGGTACTTGCAATTTTCCACCACAAACAGAACGTGACTTTTGGCTGTTTTCATAGGTCAACCAGGCAACACATATTGGTTGATCATTATAGCTTAGCACTCTTCTCCTAATGTATTCAAAGGTTTGGAAAAGAGACTTTACATAATTGTGGAGCCAAAATAATTGTTGTTTGAAACTTAGTTTCCCACTAAGTGACTAATATTATCCAAATCCCATGATGAATTCACACAAGAAATAGAATCGCTCATAAAGGGAAACAAGGCAGAACTTTCCATACCAAAGACGTAATGTTTAATATGTGTTTGTTTATATGTGTTTGTTTTACTCACTTATAAAAGTGATCGTGATTTACATATAAAGGAGTATGATTAGTATTCTTATTGGGATAGTTCGAGATAAATTAGAAGAAATTTTAAAGAGATTGAATTTTGATTGAGTTGAATCTATTTTAAAATAGATGCAAAGCTTTCTTAATTAAATATCAAATAGAAGTTTATCTGTATAAGATTTTTGTTAGAAGTTTATCTTCATTAATAAAAGCTAAAAAAAATTATTAAAAATAAAGTATTTAATGAATAAAAATAAAATTGAGGGAATACTTCTTATATTAAGAATATAAGGTATGGGAAGATTTATATGTTATTTCAAACTGTTAAGGTTTACTGGTAATTTTATAAGAAAACTAGTAATTATATCTCCAAATATCTATCGAAATAGAATAGTAAAGTTGTAATTTAAGTTTAATAAATTAATCTCTCATTTTTTTCATAAAAAAAGACATATTTATATTAGGAGATAACAATTTTTCAAATATAATTATATTTAAAAAAATAAAAAAATGAAAAAATGTTTGTAAATAAAAGATGGATACTTATTTTATAAATTTAAAGTGTATAGTTTTTTTATAAAGACTAAAGCGGAAAGAAAAATAAAAGGTTAAAGAAAGATGAAGAAAAAAAAAAAGGAAAAAAAAGGCTAATTATATGTGTTGTTCACAGTTTAATTTAATTTAAATTATATGAACATTTATTGGTTTTTTACTTTTCATCTATTTAAGTTTTCCTTTTTCTAAGAACTTAAATAAATTTTATTTATTTATTTTCCTCTCCTTAAAACTGTTAAGTGTTATTGCTATCCAAATATATTTGGAGATCTAGATTTGGGATTTGGAAAAAAAAAATAAAGATAAGTTTAGCAAAAACATAAATAGAATTTGAAAGATTTTATAAGATGCAATTAAGATTAGCTTAAGAAGAGGGGAGAATTTAAATTCTTGTAGGTAAATTTCTTATGTTTTTTTATTAGGTAGGTTTTAGTACAAGATAAAATAATAGTTCAATTTTTAAAAATTGAGTAGAAATGAAAATTTTAGACAAATGTAACCAAATTATTTGATTTCATAAGAGTAAATTTAAATTGGTCTGTGTAGTATACCTCAAATAATAAAAGTTAATTTTCTTTCAAAAAAATCTTGATAAATAATAGTCTTGGTTATAAGAAAAAGGTCTGTATGTCAAAGATTTCTATTGAAGATGATATTATTTTTTTATATAAATTTAACTCAGTTTATATTTTTGTGAGATCTTCTTAATATTTTTTTTTACTATTTCTTAATTTATCATATATATATATATATATATATATATATATATATATATTTTTTCTAAAATAATATATATAAAAGATATTTTAAAATAAAAAAAAATAAAATATAAATATATTTTTTAAAAAAAAAAAAACACAGAAAAAAACTATTTAAAAAATTTATTTTTTTTTATTTTAAAATATTTTTTATTTATAATATTATAAAAAAAATATATATATATATATATATATATATATATATATATAT
>Ga0099824_1000733_pt1 | contig 42061 bp, 22 predicted proteins | sample SiratrowhiteBW_FD_76837 | JGI IMG/M metagenome (GOLD analysis project Ga0099824, IMG submission 76837) | Root nodule microbial communities of legume samples collected from California, USA - Siratro white BW | ecosystem: Host-associated > Plants > Roots > Nodule | place: USA: California... | reverse complement strand
CACTTGGAGTATGCAAACTCGTTTAAAAAAAAAAAAAAAAAAAAAAAAGAAATCCACCATTTTCACAAAAAAAAAAAAAAAAAAAAAAAAAATATCTAAAAAAAAAAAAAAAACAGGGGCTTTTAAACAACCAGCAGTCTTTCTTAATTTTTTTTTTTTTTTTTTTTACAAAAGTAATTTTCGATATGGCTGAGAAAGAAAAAAAAAATAACAGAAGCCTGTCAAGAATCCAAGGTTCGATTTAAGATTGATATCTGACCTGAGTCCCCATTTAACAAGAAAACTTCCAGAGGGACATAAGGCGAGGACATTGATGCTCCAAACCTGTAGCTAGGTTGTAACATTTTGCTACCTTTTGAGCATGAAATCGTTCTAAGGCGTGGCCCAGTTCTCATTTGCCAGATCTGCACGATATTTTCAATCAAGAAAACGAATTGAATTTTCATCAAGTAGTCTATAGGTAATGTCGCAGTACGAAAAAGTAAAATTTGAAACAGGTATGATGGTCTTTTTCCCTCACAGTGCTTCTCTTCACTGCAGAGAACACATACACTAACTCACTCTCCACTCTGAAATCACTCACAACCTAAACACCACACCCACACTCACTCAACAACTTCAAAAGAAGATTGTAGAGGATAAAAAAACTAGAGATCCTCTTCATTATTCTCTAAAAACATACAACAAGACCTATATATAATTCTGGTTTCAACACAACCAGAATTAACTAAACAACAAAAAAATTATTAAATTATGTTTAAAAAATTGTTATTACATTACAACTTACAATAGGTATGACAGAAAACTTGTTCAGTTATTTATGCACAACAACGGAATTAAGAGGGTCAGTGTTACACTGAAAGTAAACAAGAGAAGAAACTGTTATGTTATAGCAATGTGATTTTAATGGCACAATTGCAGCAAACACTTACCCTTCCAATAGTTTTTTATAAAAGAGATGAAAATGTATAGTCCACTTATAATGCGAGGTAAAAGACTAACCTCAATTATTCCTTTTCTAGGTGCATGAATAGCTAAACACAAGCAATAATCACTCTTTGATGGTTCAGAGTAAGAGCTTGACGATGCACTATCTTTGTTCACCAACATCTCCATGAATAGACAGCTGGCATCCCTATATCCCTGCAAAAATACTAATTTTCATTTCGGTATTTCGTTTGGGAAGAGTGCAGTGGTTGGGGGTAAAAAAATTCAAAAGCAAACCTTCCACAAGCGCACCACCACAAGTGCTTGAGTATCAAGCAGCAATATGCGACCAAGTGAATCTGTTATAGCAGCCAATGTACCACTGGGTGATAAGGTAAGCTTCTCACCTTTCCTAGGGTGATCTATTAAACTTGTCAGAGATGAAGCTGCATTAAACCATGAAGGCAAAAGTCAGATAATAGGATTTGAATTTAGAAATGGTGCCACAATAATGGAGAATATTAGCTCTAAATTTTCTCTTTGATAGAGTCCGGTTGGTTCAGCTATATCTGTTTCTAACAGAATGTGCAATGGGATTTAGCTAAGTATTCATTAATTTTTTATGACACTTATAACAAGCTTCTCGATATTGCAGTACATCAATTCCACCAATGTTGATAATGTGTCGAAATGGAAAAGAGGTGTGCTGTAGAAAGGTTATTCTGCAGAACTTTCTTGTAACAAGCATATAAGTTTCTAACCATTTATTAATTTATAAGACATTTATAACAAGATTCTTAGCATCGCAAAATATCAACTCCACAAATGCAGCAGTTATAAGATGCCAAAAAAGAAATGAGATATGATGTAAACTGGTTAATCTGCAGAAAGTTACTTTAACATTCATTTAAGTTTCTAAATGTAGAACACACTCCCTCGCCTACAACCCGCTCCCAGAAAAAGACAATAATTACAAGAGAACATGACATAAAAACTAAATATAAAAGGCCGAAAAGCGGTATGCAATATGAAGGCAATGAAATTTGAACCCATACCAGAAGCATTCCTTTCCATGTTAAGATAATAAAATGTAACCTATCCAGTCATGAGGTTTTCAGCAGAGGAAGGCACTAGAGAGGGTATATCCTTTTTCTTTGGTCTCAAACTCGCTAGTAGTGTCACGTTCTTAAAGTCTAAATTTCCTAGTGGGAGTCCCTTTCTTCAAGTTACAGTTATAATATCATTGCACCACTTTTCTACTGTCTAAAACAACCCTATTTAGCATAATAACACATAATTCATTTTCCCTTCACTAGGATTGACCATCATCACTATTATACAGACAATAATCTGCAGGAGCATGTGTTTTAATCACAGAAGACAAGCACTAAAATGGGTGTTACTCCTACCTCGTGCAAAAGGCTGAGGCTTCTGATCGGATTTCTTTGGAGAATTCTTTGGAGGGGACTGTTCACTCCGCCATATCAACTTCGAAAAAGAACTTAATGTGGAGAATGTCGCTGGTACAACTTTAGAAAGGATAGCTCCCACTAAAGACCTGCCTTTGCTCTCAGAAAGTCTTCCCAAAGGATAAAAAAAAATAACAGGGTCAATATAATACTTATTACTATGACTACAAAAAAGATTTCAGAGCATATCAAATCAGAGTACATATTGACATAGAAGTAGCATAAATTATACCAAATAATCCACCAAGTACCTGTATGCTGAAATCACAGCATCCTCTCCAACAGCCACTGCACAATAATAACGTTGACTTGACTGCCCAACAATAAAAGCAGCTGAATTCAAATACCAGAAATAATTTCAGAAAGCTCCCATTATCTACGGTTCAAACAAAATCACAATCATTATAACTCATGGAAAGACAAAAGAGAAAAACTGAGAAACTCAAGTCACCCTGTCGCACGATAAAAAGAAAAGAAAGACAACCACCAAACTACAATATTGCGAAAAGTGATAGTATGAGTGAGAGATATAGCCAGAAGGGAAAAAAATTTAAAAACCTACTAACACCTGAACATGTATACCACAAATAAAAGACACTAAAATCACTAATCTCACATGATGCTTAGAGATACTAAATGATTTGATGATAATTTCCTCCAATCACTCTTGCGTACTTCTATTGTCTGGATTTCATGAAAAGAAATTCAAATGATCACCATTACCATGGCAGACAAAAAGCCATCCGTTAAGAGAATTTACCTGTTGTTCCATAAGTGGAGGTGGCATTATGCCAGTAATTGCTGCATCAGAACAGGTACCATTCTTACCAATATTCCACAACTGATAAGGTATTTTTACATCAGTATTTCCAAAATCCTCTGAATCTTGGCTCTTTGGTTTTTGATCCCAAAATCGAGAGTGTGCTTCTTCAAACCATTTCTGTAGCATATTCTGCATTTCAAAATTGCAAAGCCTACAATTAGACCTATAATCAACTACCACAATCCAAAATTCAGACTGTAATATTGACATCCTAATAAAATAGACAATTCCAATAAACAATTTTAACATAAAAAAGGAAGAAAAAAACTTTTCCAACAAACTGTATTTCAGCGAAGTTGTAATAGGAAAGATACACAAACCAGTGTTTACCTGAACATCAGAACCATCAAAACGGGCAATTACACCTGGCATAATGAGACAGAACTCTTCTGAAGAGGTATCTTGAATCAAATCTTTCTTTGTTCCACGAACTCTTAACTTTAAAACTCGTCCAGGATAAATCATCTACGGGGAAGAGAATTGATATAAAACTTATGATTAAAATAATGCCAAAAGGGGACAAATATGCATGCAGACTTAAATTTGTACCTTACATATTTGCCAACCTTAAATTTGTACCACAAAAATTTCTAATTTAAACAATTTTTTTTTGGTCTTTTGCCCATACGTTGTTGATCTATGAAACTCTTACGTTTCAAGCGGTAATTGGTAAATATTTTGAAAAATGCTAGAAGGCGAAAAACAGAACTGGAAAATGATAGAAGGTAAAAAACAGAATTTTTGAAACACACAAAAGTATAAATTTTTTCACTATCTTCTGACAACTATTTCTCTCTACACTCACTTGTGACTCACCAATTCCTGTCCTAATTGGTTAACAAGTTGTTCATAAAATATCATTATTAAAATACTTTTTACTTCTATACAGAGGAGGATGGATGAAGGCAGACTGATCCCGTGGCAGAGTAACCAGCACAATAGTTATTGGAAAATTAACAGTCAAAATTGTAAATAACTTTAAAGTATGTCGTACATACACGTGTTTTATCACACTTAAAGCACTAATTTTCTAAGATATGGTTGTCCTTACACTTTACCTCGTAAAATGCATCTCCTCACTTTAGAGAAGCCAAATCTAAGATTTTGGTCCTCCGAACTAAGGATTTGACTCCGTTAAGGTTAGGAAATGTACTTTAGAGAATAAAGTACATTAATTAGAAAGTAGAAACGGTTGATATTGTAATTAACTATAGATTTGCCATATATAAACTTGATTTTATCACAATTCACAACCACTGGTTTTGTAATCAACCATTGTGAGTGCACTACTCTAAAGTGCACCTCCTCAGTTTAGAGGGAGACTCTGAACCATGGGAAACTTCAAAGGATAAAGGATATATAACTCTGGCTTAAGACCAAAATCAATCCCTTAAAACTAATTTGTAAAAGCCAACTTATAAGGTGAGGATTATCCATCACTATATACTTCAATTCGACCACATGAGTAGTCAATGTGAATCTTCAACACACTAATACTGCACATCTCAAACGTGAAATGTTCAAGACTGGACATTTGTGGATGGTCCAACAAAGTGACCCACTAGACCCAATATCAATAACTAGGTGAGACTCTGATTTGATCTTAGAATTCGTGCTCAGGACATAACTCTAATACTTTAATTTGAGCATAGGACAGAAACGGGTTGTGAGTGGGAATTACCTCTACTTGTATGCTTTAATTTAGTCATATCATATTACTAATCGATCTGGATCTCAAACAATATCCATTGATAAGAAAAACAATTATGGAGATTTGTGCAAATTACAAACACATGCATGACAGACTACGACATAAATCTCAACGATTACAACTGCAATTCATCACGCCTCACTGTATTCAAACAATCGCATCGATCCAACTGAACAACACACAGACCTCTTTCCGTTCTCAAATCGAAAAATTCTCCCTAAAAATCGTCACAGAGCGAACAAGACGCCGAAAGCGGCAGCAAAAACATTACCTGGCGATGAATCAAATCTCCGCGCAGGGAATAGAGCAGGAGGTAGCCGGAGGAGGTGCCGGCGACGATGACGCGGTGGTCTCGGAAGGCGAGCCACTCGAGGGCAGTGATTGACTCGGCTTCGATGGGGGAGAGGTCAGGTCGGATCTTGAGGGGCGGGGGGACGGCGGAGGTGGCGGACCAGGAGAGGAGGAGGATGGTGGAGCGGTTGGCGAGGAGGAGGGAGTGGGTGTCGATGGCGCAGAGGAGGTGAGGGGTTTCGACCAGCCAGTGAGGTTTGCCCGCTCCGAGCTCGCCCAGTTCGTCGCACGCTATGCACCCCAACTCCGTCTTGTACGATCGCTTCGCCATCGCTTCGGAGATTCTACTTGCCCAGGAATTGTTTCTTCTACACAAAACTAAACTAATTATGGATTTTCAGGGACTGCATTATACAAGGCAAGGCACAACTTACGTAAAGCTCAAACCAGGGTTCACCTCTTTGCACCACGTTCCCCCAAAAGGTCACTTCACAACGTTTCCCCAAATTATATTTAATTTTAAATTAAATTTTAATTATAATTTTATTTATTAATCAATTATACACGTCACATTATTTACAAATTTTTATAAACTTTTTATTTAAATCTCACTATTTTTCTTTTAATTTAAACAATTTAATTTCTTTCATACTTTCATCTCAAATCCATTTTCTCAAATTTATCTTTTAATCCAAATATATTCTAAAATGGTTCAAGTGAGTATGAGATTATTTGTCTTTTTCAATATATTAGTATATCTATTATTTTTATACTAATGCTAGTTTAAAAAAGATTTAATAAAGCCTATAAAATATTTTAAAAAGCTTTTTACAATAAGTGTATTTCAAAAGGGTTTAATTTACTTATGTCATATCCAATTGTCATTTTCTAATCATAAAAAATATACTTATCAATCTTGATTACAAATAGTATCACAGTCACTTTTAGTTTATAACAAATATATAAAGTAACTCATGTTTATCTATTACTCTTTTCTTAAAACTAAGCACTAGTACACAATATCATTTTTGATAAATATACAAAGTTATTCATGCTTTTGATAACAAAAATTATTTAAGATAATGCAAGGAAAACTATTTTACTAGAAAATATACAAAATATCACTTTTACATTAGAGTCTAACTTCACAACAATTAAGGTTTTACAAATAAGTAATACTTCAGATTTTCATCTGTTTATTATCTAAAATAGAAACTTGTGAAAATATTTTACATTTACATTGTGTTTGTTTTAAGTTAATTATTGTTTGTGAAGAATGTGAGGCACAAATGGTTTAAACTTGGATCGGATTATTTAGATTCATTTGAAATAATGAAAAGGAAGAGGTGGTTGGGCTTGTTGTGGTCACCTATGAGGATAAATGAGCTTATTATGCATGTAATTACACATTTATTCTTAAATTGGTAATTTCTTGACAATAAATAGTGACAAAATTATGAGGTGAAAATGTATTATTTGTGAGTGAAAAAAATGATTTTCCAAATAATTTATTTATTAATTAAATTTCTTTTTAATTTCTACAAAAATAATAAATTATAAATTAAATAATAGAAACTAATTAAATATAATTGATTATCAGTGAACGTTATTTTCATAAAATGGCAATGCTTACCTTGTTTGCGACATGGCACAAAATCCATGTAAATTTTGGCCCTAATATAAAATTGAATGTGTCATTTCACGTTCCTAATATTGAATTCTATATTATTAAAGTGGACTCTATAATGAACACAATTGCCATCAATCAAGCTATGGACCAAAGTGAAAGGCAAAGAGATAAGCGTGTACAATGAAGAAATGAAGTACCAATGTGCAAATGCCCTTGCCATATATGTATAATGTTTTAAACACATGCAAGTACAATATGTTAATTGTTTGGTAGGTAAATAGTAGCATTTTCCTCAAGATTCTTCTTTGTGACCACTTAAAAAAATTAATTATTTAAACACCAATTTTAGCTACCAAATAAAATGGTTGTTAATTGTGATCAAAATAACCATCAAATTAGATTTTGTTACTAAATAACTACAAAATAAAAGTAATGGTTGAATTTAATGACTAATTAAGTCAAAATAATTAGTATATAACATTAGTTACCAAGGTTTTAGTCACTCATACTATTAGATTCTAAATTAGTCTCTAATTAAGTTAGTGACTAATTTTATTAGAGATCAATAAATTGGTTTCTAAAATTAATTTTTCTTATAGTGGACATTATATAAAAAGCTTCGTACTCAATGCAACATCATATGCATTTTGACAACCTTAATAACAAGTGTAATTACCTTGACAAAGGGACAATTTTTAACTCTTCCAAATTTCTCACATGTACCACCATTGCACTACAATGACAAGCTTTGACGAAGTGACACCATGCTTAGTTTAAATGAGGTTGTGCTTGACAAAGGATAGGGAGTTGGTGGTGAACGTTAAATAACACCTCATTACTCTTCAACCATATAATTTTTCAATTTCGACAATGTGAGGTAAGTTCCACGAGAATGGTCTCGACATTTTTCTTTTTAGTTTTCTTTCTTTGCATCTCACTTTTCTTTTAGCTTTGTGAAACCCGAACAAAATCAGTGTTTCTATCTTTACTTATCTTTTACTACAATAATATGAAAATGACAAATTTTCATATTATCCAGTAAAATGTAAGTAAAGAATAGGTAAGGATAAGATATTCGAGATCGAAACAATAGGTATTTTCTCCCTTGGCAGTAGGTAGTTGCCGAAAGGAAGAATAGAACTCTCCAAGAGATTATTAGAACTATGTTATGTGAGAACTCTTTAAAAAGAACTTCTGGACAAAGACAATTAACACCATCTATTACGAACAAAACACAAAGTGTTAATCAAACCCTTTCAAGAAAAGATTTCCTATGAATTATGAAAAGATAGAAAAATACAACATAAGATATTTTCATGCTTTCGGTTGTTCTTGTTATATCCTTAACACTAAGGATCAAATTAGAAAATTTGACTACAAGATTAGTAATAGTATATTTTTAAGTTATTCGTTAAACCTTAAACACTAAAAAAATAAATGCTTAAAATGTTTATAACTCTCAAACTTTGATTGTTGAAGAAACCATAAATGTTAAATTTGATGACTTTGAACAAGTTGATAAGAGTTTATCTCGAAGATGATTTTGTAGATCTATGCATTAAATCAATGCATATATATCAAGTAGATGAAGTGAATCATCATATGCAATGAAAGGATTAAACCTAGTTGAAGCATTAAATAAAGGTCCATTTACTCTTATTGCACACATCAAACCCAAAAAAGGGTTGGAGGTTCATTTTGTCTCCACCCCCTAAAAAGCATATCCTTGGTGAGAGAAACGAAAGTGTAATGGCCAAATCCTCCTTCAAAGATGAAGCCTCTTTTGCATTTGTGTCCCAAGTGGAACCAAAGAATATCGAAGAAGCTTTGGCTATGAAGACTAGATCCTAGCCATCGAGGAAGCACTCAGTTCACCAGAAATGACTTCTTAACACTAGTTCCTCCACCTAAAGATCGTAGTGTGATCAGTACAAGATAGGTCTTCTACAACAAGCTCAATAAGGAAAGAAAAGTGGCAATGAATAAAGCTAAATTGCTAGCAGAGGGCTATAATGACAAGACGGTATAAATTTCACCGAGATGTTTTATCCCGTTGCACACTTGGAAACTATGAGAATTTTGTTAGCCTTTGTTGCTCACAAAAATATTAAGTGTTTTCAAATGGATGTTAGAAGCACTTTTTTAAATAGTTTTATGAAAGAGGAAGTTTTGTAAAATAACCTTCAATTTTTGAAGACCCCTCTAAATTAAACCACATTTTCAAACTCAAAAAATTGTTCGTGATTTTAAACAAGTTCTTAGAGCTTGGTATGACAGATTGAGAAATTTTCTTTCAAAAAATTGATTTGTGAGAGGCAAGGTTGATAAAATCTTATCCCGAAAAGAGTGAAAAAAGAACTTTATTACTATTCAAATTTATATTGATGGTGTAATATTTGATGTTATTAATAGTTTTGCAAGGACTTTTAAGAATTGATGTACTATGAGTTTCAAATGAGCATGATGAGAGAACTAAATTTCTTCTTAAGCAACAAGAGAAAAAAGCATCGTCATACATCAACAAAAATACACCAAGGAGATGTTGAAGAAATACAACAAGGTAGACTCAAATCCAATGAAAACTCTCATTCATACGTCTACTCTATTAAACAAAGATGAGAATGATAAGAAAGTAGATTACATTATCTATTGAGGTATGATTGACTCTATACTTTACTTCAACCATACTTGAGGTTATACATAACATGTATTGTGCAAGATTTCAACATAATCAAAATGAATCTCATCTAAAGGCTATTACAAGAATTTTGGTACCTTACGGGTTCTACTAATATGTGTTTGTGCTATAACAAAAATATGAGTTTTAAATTAGATGGTTGTTGCGACACAAACTATGTTAGAGACCTTGTTTAATCTCTTAGTCAAGCAAGAAGCAAAACTCAATAACTCAACTTACAAAGAGGCAAATTATAAGTTGTAAGTTGTTGCTCTCGGCTCCTATAGGTAAAGTATTAGATAGAGGATTACTCCAATTTTGAAAAAAATATACATGTGTATTATGACAGTACTAATCAAAAAGTCCTGCCTAACACTCTAAGGCTAAGTATATTGAGATGAGGTATCATTTCATTTGTTAATGTGTCTATAAAATATTTTTGAATTAATGTTGTCAAGAAAAATCACTAATAGGTTGATATCTTTACAAAGGCTTTGCTAAGAACGTTTCAAATTCATTAAAGCTTATCTAAATATGACAGATTTTACAGATGTTACTTAATAATGTGATCGTTTGGGTAATACTAATATTTTTTAGTCTGTGCAAATGTATTATCTAATAGTCATTATACACACGCTTAAGAGTTAGTGTATGGACAATCACTTCATATGATTTCAATCACCCACACATGCCAACCTTTTATGTTAACTACACATTTAGATAAGTAATCAAGCGATGAAGCACTAATCAATATTAGTAAAAGTTCATTAAAGCAATATAAATATGTAAATATCTCCAGGCATACATTGTTCATTTATTATACATTTATATCTAATCTAACTTGAGCATTAGAGTACATTTCAACATACCCTCACTCGGTGGTCAAGTTCTCATAACAGAATTTCAACATAATAGGAAAGAGATATTCCAGCATATAAGGAGTACATTCAAGAACTTGTAGAGTTGCAATTCAAGAACTTGTAGAGCTGCAAGAACAAAAGGGAACTAGGAAAAAATACATACTATGTTGCAGTGCAGACCATTTGCTTACAATGTTAAAATGCTATATTTTATGCACCAGAGACCAATAAAGAGTTCCTGGGTAGCGCTGGTATCTTGTGAAGTCACAGAAAAAAAACTGTAGAGTGGAGAAGCATTGGTTCTTTTTGCAACAGGTACGATGGGTGGAATAAAAGGTTATGAAGTGGGAAGCAAGTCGAAAATTAAATATACACTTTGATTATTTGAACATGTTTATTACTTCTGGATATCATACCAATCAAACAAACTTTAATTTTGACGAATTAAGATTCACATTCATACTAAAACATAAAAGATTACAAATACACAGATTGAATCAAATAATAATTTATCCTATCCTTGTTTACTTTAATTCTTCCTATACTTCTTTTGGGTCCATACATTACCTTTAGCTTGAAATATCTAAGATTAAAAAAGGTCAGACATACGTGCATTTTATTTTAATTTTTTATCCCCCACAATAAAGTTATATCTATTTTAAAAATCAATAAAGGTACTCGATCATAAAATAGTGAATTTGAAGCAACAATAAGATGGGATTGCCCACAAATTAGTCCATGATCGATAAAGCTTCAGGGTCTAGGATTGGCCAAAAATCCATTTACATCCTTTCAGTTGCATACACTTCCAGTTGATAACGTAACTTTCATACAAAAAAAGGACCTTAATTCCATAATACCTTAACCTTCAGATGGACCAATGACAAAAATTCTATACTCAAGCGAAGTACTCTTCGGGGACATAAAATTTTAAACCAATGGCCTGAAATCATTGAAAATGAATAAATAGATTAGACAAAGAACATGCAAAGTTTGAAAAGCAATATCTAAATCAAACAGTAAAATAAGAATTAAGTGCAGACTTAGACGTAAAATACTATTCAGAGTTCACATGCTGCTTAATGTAATAATATTCATGATTGGATGAAGTAACCACTCATAAACTTTAAAACTAGAAAAATGCGCTCACATAAGATTTACTCATAAAAATAGACCATTTTCTAAATGGTGCATGAATCAGTCAAGAAAAAGGGGCTTAAGCATCGGGCTTAAAAAAAAGTGAGATAGTTGACTTTGATGGCTAAAATAGTTGGACTACCCCTGCAAATTTAATATCTGCATCACTGTGATCTGATGGTCTCCCGGCTGCATCACCAACATAAAAGGATCTACAACATTGAAAATGCATCTTTAAGATTTTCATCGCTTCAAGGATAAAATATGGTAATATTCGAAAACAAAAGGAATAAAAAAAGCATAGCATCAATTGAACTATTGAAATGAAGAAAAAATAACCGATCCATATCAATGACAATGCCAGAGTTGAAGTGTTGCTCCATTAGATGCCACATCCCTGGTTTGGGTTTGCGATAAGCATCATCATTCATTTTGACTGCTCCTGATTTAAGACCAACCCCACAAGCTATAAAAACCTGTACAGATAAATACAAATACTGAATCAGCTTCTTGTGCATTGCCTAAATATTTTTGAAAACGAATGGGCTACAAAGTCTTTATTTTACACCTTCATTATGTGTTACATAGAAGAACTCCAAAATACATCATATAAATTAGGGTGCATCCATGCACCTTACAAGATCTGGACTATAAATAATGTGAATCTATCTGTTGTGATCCAATGATAACTTGAACAAGGTGTATGGATACACCTAACTTAAAAGAGTTACATGCCATAATTACTCTTGTTAAATAAGGAATGAAACCTGCAATTTGCAACCTCCTAACCACCCAATGGCAGTGAGACCTTTGACTTAAATTTTCATAGGTCGAAAAAGTCATTGTGCAGTAACAATGCAAAGATGCAATAGGTTCAGCTTTAAATTATAATATCTTTGACTATGAATAGAACCAGTATTGAATATGTTTGTTCTCGAGACGAAAAGGAAATGCAAATTACTAACAGGAAGATTGCATTCAACATGAACATGATTGGGACTTATTTAAAATGACTGATAACGAAATCCCTTGAATGGCAAACATTAAAAGGCAGTACAAATGTCAAAGATACCAATTAACTTCTTTATGGATAACCACTTTAATTTAAACTATATCACCTTAAAAGTGGAGGTAAAACTTTCTTTACTTGACTGTTGGAGGAAGAAACGGAAAGCAAGGTTACTAGGAAGATATTAGTACTGACAGAAAGTATGAATTACATAGTAAAAATGTCAATTTAAGAGAAATTTCTTTGTTTCCAGTGACAGATATTTTACTTTTTAAAGATAAGAAAAGATGTCACAAGACAGATTGAATATTTCAAAGTTTGAAGAACTGTAAACTTTAAGGGTGCTTTTGATGTATACTGAGGGACAAAACACAAAAGTAGCACAATCAAGTAGGAATAACTGTTGTGTTATTATTTGTTTAATGCTCCATGCACACAGGATTACACAACTGTATATATGCCATTATGTTTTGATAATTAGGAGTACAGATAAAACAACGCACAATTTATTGTAATACCCCTTATGCTGTGCATTGTTGCAAATGCACTAGCGCAGGGGTAATGAAGTGAGGAGGCTATTGGTCCTTTTCTCTTTTGTGCAGCTGATAACATTTTCTCACCAGGATTAGTGCATGAAAATATTCACCGGTTTATTCCCTTCACCTTTGTTTTGTCCTCTACTTTAGAGTATTTTTAAGAAGGTACATTCTTTTGTGCTCAGTGTGCTGTTTCTTTTTTTTCAGCAAAACACATTCATGCTATAAATCTGATTGCCTGTTCCAACCAGGTGGAAAAAGAAAAACAATATTTACCTATTATGCAAAAGACAGCATCTCTAATTTTAAAATCACCTCACTTCTGTTTCACTGGTAAAATCAATCTTAATAATCCTAGGTCCAGAAATGGAAGACACTATAATTTTAACATCACCTAGCTTTTGTTTCACTAGTAAGAACATTCTCAATTAAGTAATTCTAAGTCCAGAAATGGAAAACACTGTAAATGAAGAAGAGTATGCCAGTTGTATTGTAAGTCATCTAGCAGAACAAATAATACATAATTGAATTGTTGATGCCAGCAGCCAAAAAACTCACCTGAACTGGAACCTTGACTTTCTCAATGAAATTATTGAGACGTCCAATTTTTGAGTCCACAGCCACTTGCCTCTTATTCTTCCAACGTTCAATATTGGATTCATTGGTGAAAATTACCTATAGTAAAAAAAAAAAAAAACAGCATGCAACATTTGAAGTTTCATATAGAAGTTCTAAAGTCCGCCAAATATTGACAGTAAATACAAGTGTTTTTCACCAAAATAGAAGACACACCAATTTGTAGCCATCATTGTATAGGCTCTGCAGTTTATGAGGAATTGACGAATGCATGAGGCTCCATTCATTTGCACCCACTCTAAAAGAAAAGGATAAATTCCTTAATAGTCAGAAACACATTATGTAAGTCAAGTGACAACATCAAGAACAACAATAATACCAGTTTGAAAGAATAATTCTGGTAAAATATAAAATCCATAGAACCACAAAAGCCAACAGCATTATTAATCACGAAGTCATGACTTCATATGAAGAAATACCTCTTCACGTCAGTTTTTGCAAGACATCCATCAAAATCGAATGCAGCAATTTTACTTGAATCATGCAGACCATCATCCTGTAAATTATCATACATTGCACATGAATCAAGCATCTTGCACAAGGTTATACTCGTCTAAAGTACAACCAAATCATAACCAAGACTATTAATCTCACGCGTTCCAGAAATATGACTGTTTGAAATGCCCTCCATTTTGGTAAAAGGGTAGCATCCTGAATCAGGAAATAATTTGATCAATCACAAGATGAGCAAAAGACATTAAAATAGATCAAAACAGTAAAGAAAATTGGAAGCACAACACTGATAATCCAACATTAGAGCAGTCAAGGAAATGAAAAGAAAAGGGTATAATCTTACCTTGTATTTGCTCTTGACATCGGAAACTGAAAATTTAATACTTACAACAGCTTTAACATCAGGTGTCCACAGCTGCAAGCAATAAGAACAAAGAGAATTAACAATTCGATCTTAGCAGAGATAAGGCATTTGGAGGAGAAAACAGAAATTGGAAAAACAAGATCATAACTCAGTGATCCCAGTGAACACTATTATTTTAATATTTAAATATTTATTAAGAATGCTTTAAAGTTACAAATTAGTCCTTGATTACTTATTCTACAGAATCTAGAAACCCTAGATGCCTCTCTAGCACCATGACTTTGTGCTCTTTCCTAAAGGACAGTGATGAAGACAATCACATCAAACATGCCAGCAACAATTCAAAAACTTGTCAACCCCAGATCTTTTCAGCACTTATAAAGTCCCAATTATTTGCTTTTAAGATAGACTAGACACAGAAAAGTGCTTGGAGAATTCTTATTTTTTTTATTCATAATACTACTACTACTACTACAGACAAGTTAAAAAACATGGAAAAAGTTTTTAAGAAAGATTATTTCATCTCTTAACTAATTCATTTATCGGAACTCTTACATCAAAGATAAACAGAAAAGTAACGACCAACCTACACATAGGTCAAATACGTAATACAATGCATAAGTTAACCTATTCTAACAAATTAACCTATTCAACTAAGTTAAACAATTCTGACCATATATCAGTAAATTAAGCCATTCTGTCAAGTTAAAAGTCCCACATCCCAGATATTCACTAAACTAATAATATACATGCTAACAACTTGGGTCACGGTCCATTTTTTCCTTCATGGAACACAATAAATAAATCCCGGAAAATAAGCTAAATCTACACTGAATGCCTGTAGTTTCAACTGTATACATTCATGACAGGCACAATTAAGAATATCAAGAAACACTCATTTTTGTATAATTACAAAAAAAAAATCCGCAATATTTCATCAAATCCTCAATTTTGATATTTGTTATAGCATCTTTATTCAAGATCAAGAAATCTAGAATGGCACCAAAAAGATGCAAAAGATACACTATGTTAGGCTAAATTTTGAAAACCTTCTTAACAGGAAGCATGAAACCACCCTCCACTCTCCTTTTAAGATAAAAAATATTTTTATTTAACCTTTAGCATTTGATACTCCACAATCTTTTTCATGATGTGCATGCTTACCTTTGTTCTCTTTGAATCATGTTGCGCAGTCTCTTGAAGTTCATTTTCTACTTCTTCAGTTGCTTTATGAACCTATTAAAAAAGTGCAAAACACAACCAGAGAGAGTAATTAAATTAGGTTAAAATTCAGAAGATTATTTTTATTCATAAAAATACTACTACTACATACAGACATGTTAAAACAATAACATACAGAACAAAAATTCAAATTAAAAGAGAAACACTTCAATCAAATTGAGTTATCACCTTCTCTTCAGACTTGCCATTTTCAGCAAATAATTTTTTCAGAGCTTCTTGGTCACTACTCTGCATAGATAAAATAAGACAAACAAATAAGCATAAAGTCATGAAAAACTCCGCCAAAGCTACAACATGCAGTAAACACATTAAACAGATTACAAGCCTACTGGTTATAGTACCACCTTTTCCCTAATCTAAAATGTCAAAATTTCTTCAAAAGATAAAAACCATCATCCTGATTCTTCAAGCGATACCAAATTAATGGCATGCACTCAACTTAGTTTTAACAAAAATTTCACACAAGTCCTACTTTTAATGAATTTTAATAACTTTAAGAGTCCTAAGAACACACTATCTAACTAACTCTTCTAATACACTCCTTACTATTAGTTAAATTGATTAAAAAATTACACAACCGCAAACAATGTTTCACTAGATAAAAGGGGAAATTTCACAATCATGTCACTTTGTTTAACAAATTCAAGACAATTAGCCAATAACAAAGGGCATCTTTTAATAGCCTTTCTCATTTTTCTTACAAAAACGGTACATATTTGAAAATGTAAAATTAAAATTTTTTTATGAGATCACCCACATCTCTCGTCGTAATGATCATGCTAGGACCCAATTGAACTACTATTAAAAGGGAAACTTATCCCTCCAATATGTGGAATTAACATTTCTAATAACAATCTTCATTCTTTTCTTATTATTTAAAGAAAAAGAGTAAATAACAATAACGTAACTAAAGTTTCACAAGATTACACAAACTCCCACAGGCATCTTCTCTTACAAGAGAAATGGGGTTATATTTTTCAAAACTTAAGGAAATTAGTATAGTGTAACATTTTTCAAACAATTAAGACTATGTTTGGTTTTCAGTTTGGGATAATAAAAACTCATTTTGAAAAGTAAACCCAATCTCATGAAATGTTTGGTTTATTCTCAAAAGTGTGCTTGGTTATTCTCAAAATTACATTTGCACCCTAAAATTTGTTGAGAATCTCAGTTTTGTTTGAACATGCAAGAGTTGAGTTGCATTTGCTTTAACCAAACTTAAGTTTGCAAATTCTAATCCAAAAGAGTTAGCTCAGGATTAAAATACAAAAGAAGCTTGTTCATTGTCAAGAAACGTGAAGGGTGTTGCTACGATTTAAGTACACAAAAGAGTTTAACCCAAAAGACTAGTTTATTACTTGGGAGAGTACTACATCAAGTAGTTCATTATTCTTAATGTAGGACACACTCACCCAATTATAGTATTTGTTTCTTTGACGACTTCACTTAGCTATGTGTATACTGTTTCCACCTTAATCCAGCCTACAGGTCAGTTTTGTTGTCACCAAAATCTCAGTGAAAACAACAATTATTAGGCCTTACATACAAGATCAGAGTCCAACGCAAAAATTCTAATCCATTAAGTGGAAGAGTATCACGTCAAGTAGTTCATTCTACTCATCATGGGACTCCTAACAGGTGTCTATGTAACTTCATTACTAAACAAAGAAAAGGAAAACAGAGGGCAGTGTTTGAAAGAGGAAAAGCGAGAGAAGAGATGGGAAACCTCCAAGGAGGAAAAGCCTTTGATTGCCTGAAGAGAGGGAGGAGAATGAGAGGACAGAGGGAAGCAATGGAGGTGGTGCCATTTGACGGCGTCGAACGGACCACTGCCCTTGGAGACCAGACCCAACCTCAGGGTCTTGGCTTCGATGGCCTTGGAGCACGCCTTGCACGACGACCGGTTCGATTTCGCGTACTCCGCCATCATCCAATCGAGCGGCGCCATCTGGAGCGGCGGCGGGTTTCTGTTCCCCGACGGAGACGCGGCGGCGGAAACGGATAGAAGAAGCGGAGGGAGGTTAGGGCGACCGACGTTAACGGCGAAGAAGAAATTAGGGAATCGCAGCATGGAATGGTTCCATTGCAGTTACTACGCTAAGGGAGCAGAGTTTGAGTGAGAAATTGGGAGAAAACATTAACAAGTTTCGCGCCACATTAGGTTTCATGTTATTGTTTGCAATTAGGGTAATTATTAACACCCAATTCAAAAGGGAAATATTCTCTTAATTTTCATTTATTTTTGTTTTTTTTTTATATTTTCTGAAAAGCTTGATAACTGAAGAATGTAGCAATTAGCAACGGAATATTTTTTTTTTTTTTTGGAATTAGAAGTAACATCTAAAATAGGAGAAAAATATTATAGATCCCACTCTACTATAGTAAAAGTAGCTGAGTTTCACCTCTTTGTCCAAGTTCTTTTCTTATGATATCTTATTTTAACAAGTTAAAAAGTTAATATTTAGATTAATTTATAAATTTATTTAAATATAATATTTATAGTATTATTTTTTATATTTAATCTATAATTTAAATAAACGCAATGTTAGAGAAACTATGTAAATTACAAATTTATATGAAAAATAAAGAATAAGTTGTAACTACATTGTAGAGTAGTGTAAATGAGTGGCATTTTTTTTAATACATAAATAGTTAATATCATTTTTATATTTTAAAATATATTTAAAAGTAAAATAGAAATATAAAATAAATACATAAAATAAAGAAATGTATCATAAATTATTAGAATATTATAATTTGTATTTTATCAAATAATAAAATTGTTATCTATATCTATGGTTTATATTTATAATAACAATAGAGAGAAATATTTTAATTAGTGCATATATTTCGTTTTTAAAATTGTTTCTTTCTTAAATTTTTATTTGAACAAAATGATTCTTTAATTTATTTTTTAATTAAAAGAAGGTATATGAAAAATAAAAGTATTATTTCAAAACTACATGCTAAAATATAACTAATTATTAAAATAAAATGATTTAACGTTAAATTGTATCTTATTTAAATAAGATTTTTATAACAATAATTAATAGATTTATCTGGTTTGTATATACATATTTTTTTCTAAAATTATTTATTTTTGTCTATTTATATAACTGTACATAATTTTTAAGCGTCGTCTTTTTAGAAATTTTATTTAAACAAATATTTATTTTATCTTTAAAAAAAAGTTATATAAAAAATAATATTATTGTCACAAAAACTAATAAATACTAGAAAAAAATATTTTTAATATATAATTAATTATTAAAATAAAATTAACATTAAACTATAACTTATTTAAACCAGATACTTCTCCAAAAATAACTCTAAAGTCATTCATGACAAAGCTCGGGTTATGGTTCTTAAAAAAAGTCAGACAAGCATCTCATATTCTTTTAATATGATGTTTTATCATCATCTTCTACTACCAAAGATAATCCTTTCTTGGTAAACACTTTAAAAGTATATGAAAAGTTTCTTCGAAAAGAACAAGGAAACTATTCAAAACAAGATCATTACTGTGGTAACAACAAGGCAAAGAAAATCACAGGGTCCAAGTGACCTATTCGAAGCCTGATCAAAAGCAACATCAAATCGAGATGCAAGGACTACAGGATTAAAGGGGCGTACTCGTTCGAGACAATAAACATGTGAAAACAAGGAAAAACACAAGAAGAAATGGGTTTTATTTAGTTTTGAAAGTTTTCACAAATATCATTTTTCAATAGGTAATTAGACTATAGTTTTATGTTATAAGTGATCAATTAATAACTTTTAGGTTTGATGGAGTGTCACAGCTTTTCCAATTTAACTAACTTACTTGTTTTAAAGAGTTTTAGTTACATATTCTCTCAATAACACTTCTTTCCTAATTAGTTCATATAAGAATAATATGCAAAGTAAAAAATTGAGAGAGAATACGCACTATACTTATTATATTTACCACCATATGCATGAAAATAATAGAAATAATAGACTTTTAATATATACGATAACAACAAATTGACTAACATGATTAACTTATCCAATAGAAAAAAAATAATTAAGAACTAATGCGAAAAATAAAATTATGAACTCATAAGTTAAAGTCAGTTTAATAATTCAATTAAATAAAACGATAAAACTTAAGTTAGTTTTCTTTATCAGTAAAGAATAAATATAATAGAAGTGAGACATATAAGAGATGTTCAAACTCTTATATACAAAAATCTATCATATCCTTTGTAACATTATGTTACATTAACCATAATCTAACCACAAATCAATACAGGGTACCAAATAGGAATCTTAATTTACATATCAAAGTCAATCAACATCTAATATATATACTATGTTAATAAAAAAACTATTCCAGCACTCAGTTTATCAATACAAGGTTCAAATCGTTGTTGAGTATAATTCACATAATGTTATTCCTAATTCGGAGTATGTGATATCCTTCGCTGGTGCAATAGTCCTATGGAGGTGTCACTTAGCCAAGCACATATATATGTTTGGATAAATTTCCTGCATAAAAAAAAAAAAAAAACAGAAATACTAGTCTAGTAGGTTGTAGTTATTTTATATATTTCAGACACAAAATTGGATTAAACACTAATCTCAATATGTAAAATTCCGATTTTACTCTTTGATAGTAATCCAACTTTTACAATTATAAAAATTTCAAGTACATCGACCAGATAATTTCTAAATAAGATATTATTTATGTGATTTCAAAAATAAACTAGATACCAGTTATCTATATAATTCTCGTAACCATGTTTTGTTTCTTAAATAATTCTATTATATTATTATTATATTATATGAAACTAAATACTAAAATGCTGGTAAGCCTTAAAATCTTGCTAACCTCAAACCATTTACAGTAAATATTTTATATCTCTCATGCTCTTCTACACACAAGTGACTCAGGAACTCATCCTCCTATCCACACATTACACATAAACTATTGATCATGATGATACATTTATTTATCAATTTATCATTTATTATTATTTTATTAATTAATATTCTCTAAGTGAAATAAAAAAACAAGTGACTCAGGAACTCATCCTCTCCTCCATACATTACACATAAACTATTGATCACGATGATACATTTATTTATCAATTTACCATTTATTATTATTTTATTAATTAATATTCTCTAAGTGAGATGTTAGGTGAATGGTAAAGCTTTCGCCTTTGATCATTCATTGAAAATCTCATAAGTCTTACTATAGAGTAACCCTGAATCGACCCTCCATTTTGATCTCCATCTATTCTGTGTATTAATATTATACCTTCCACGTAACCTCTGCTTTCCACTCCTGAGTTGACCCTCATTTCTGTCTCTATCCATTTTTTCTATTTAATATTATATCTTTCAAGTTCAGTTTAATTGTCCGTTAATTAACCTGATCCGGTTCCACTCAAACCAATCCTTTTTACAATCTTATTAACTCTTAAACTTTTGCATCTTTATTCTTGAATATGTTCAATAATATCGGATATTTTTGTGCAAAATTCAAATTAATAAACATTTTTAATTACCCCGATCAAAATCTAAGGTTTAAATGACTGGATGATTTGATAACGAAAAATAGGTTAGAAAAGAAAGGAGATCTGTAACATTACCACGTAATAGGAAGTGAAAGAAACCCTGATCACGGCAAGAAGAATTGAAACATTGTGACTTTATACGCATCATAAACACAATCACCAGGTTTCTCAAGAAAAAATAATTTCAAGATTCTCAATCTGCAAATAGTTCCAAACCAAAAGAACACGATGAATCCCTATTACGACGTAGAGAGGCTAAGAAACGAAGTGATCTACCTCCATTCTCTCTGGCACCAAGGTCCTCCACAAACCCCCACCACCACCACCACTTACCCGCCACAACCCCAACACACGTGTCACGTTCTCCGTCATCATTATCCCGCACCTGCCCGCACCAGATCCCCCCTCCGGGTCTCATCCCCCTCCTTCAAGAAGAAGAAGAAGCAAAAGCGTCATGATAGGGATAACTCCGCACGACCCGACCCGGAATGGCCGTGTCCTGTTCAGCACGACCCGGTTCCATCCATCGGTTGGGGCACGCAAAAGATCGCTCCTTCCCCTCCCTCTGACGTGCCCCAGCAAGAAAAGGAGAGGCTTGCGGCAGTGCAAGTGCAGCAGAAAGCGTGCAAAGCTCTGAAGGAGTTTCTTTCTAACGATGATGATGATGAGGAGGAGGAGGACGATGGGGAATGGGAAGAGATTGAGGAGTTCTTTGTGGGATTGTTCTTGGAGGACGATGAACTGAGAGGGTACTACCAGAGGTGTTTCGAAAGTGGAGATTTTTGCTGCTTGGCGTGTGGGGCAATTGGGAAGAAGAATCATGGGAAGAGGTTTAAGGACTGTCTTGGGCTTCTTCAGCATTCAATGTCGATTTTGAGGACTTTGAAGAGAAGGGTGCACAGGGGCTTTGGTATGGCCCTGTGCAAGGTTCTGGGTTGGGATGCTGATCGGCTTCCTACCATTGTGATGAAAGGGAAGCCTCTTGGGCTGGAGAAGATGATGCCTGCTGAGGCAGAGGTAATAGTTTGTTTGGTCAAGATTTTGTTTAGGGCATTGATGTTGTGTTGTTCTACTAAGACCTATCAGGGTTTTACTCAAGATTTTGAAGTGAATTTGGGGTGTTTTATTTAGGAGTAAAAGTAGATGTAGTTTTTAATGTGTTTTTTTTTTTTTTTTTGTTATTCTTCTATCAGAGTTTTAATCAAGGTTTTGAGGTGAATTTGGGGTGTTTTTATTTAGACATCATATAGATGCAGTTTTTCAGGTGTTTTTGATGATGTTCAATGAATAGAGTTTTTGTGAAGATTTTGAGGTGAATTTGAAGTGTTCTTTTTTTTTTTTACAAAGCTTAGATGTACTTTTGAAGGTATGTTGCTGTTGATTGGATAACTTATCTTCACATTTAAAGCAGACCTTTGTTATAAGGATAACTAAAGTGAAACAATTATGTGATTATGTTGAATTAGGATCCCTTTTTGTTGTTTTGTCCTACGAAAGAGCAAGAAAACAATGGCATTATTTGTTGGTTTAATTAATTTTGCTTTTTTGTATCTTCTCGTTTAACTTCACACTGTCATGTTATTTACCAACATGAAAGAAATCAAATTCATGACTTTTTTAAATAATAAATTAATTGGTTTGGTGTGGAATTGCAACATTGCAGAGTGAGCCTAATTTAAATAATGTTGTTAATGATGGAGATGGCAAAGATGGTTCACGGTCATACGAATCACATGATAAAGCTGTGTCTTTGGAGCATGGTAACGTGCGAGTTGAGGAGCCAACACAAGGAGTTGATTAGTACAAGATGAACGAAAGCACATGCTGAGCGCACAATGGAAGCTTAAAGCTAAGAAAAAAACCGTCATATAAAGAAACCTATTTCACTCAATGCTAGAGGTTGAGCGCACAAGTGAGTTGAGAAGAAAATCTTCATACGAAGAAATCTAATATGAAAGAATATATCTTGAGTTGAGCGCATAGCCAATACAGATCACGACTTGTTTTATCTGTGAATAGGACTTCAATTGTGATTTCAAAAGGAACTTGTAATCGGATATTTCATTTATAGAGTTATATTCATATAGTATTGTCATATTCTACTTATTTAGTGTAGTGAATTCTATATTGGATTGTATTATTTTTTACTAATTTTCTATATAATTCTTCTTCTAGTCATTTGTAATATATTTTGTTTGGTTGAGTTTTATTGATAATGCTTGTAGTGTAGACTCTTTTGCTGCTAAAACATGATCTTAGAGATGAAATGATATTAAGAAATACTTTGAGCTTTTAGAACTAATCTTAAATCATAGAGTATAACTACCAAGAATGGAGTGCAATCTATGACTAAGGATCATAATAGGTAACCATAATTAAAGAATTAACTTGGTTGAACACTAGAACCTTGATTAAAGAATTAACTTGGTTGAGCACTAGAAACATACGAGATTAGATTATATAAAATATTTAAGTTTATTCAATCTATTACTTGATCCTAATATTATTCTAGTACTTGCATCCACATTTATCTAGTTAATGTACGAATACATTATTGTTTTAAGTTCATTCTTTACAAAGGATACCATTAATATCTATAATACTTCATAATCCCTGAGGAGGATACGACAACTCCACTATCAATTGGACTATAATTGACTCAGTCCACTTGTTGAGAAACCACATCATTAATCTTGATTAATAAAGTATAGTTAATTGATGCATATGAGACTTTAGATATGAGGGGAGACAACATAAAAGAAAAACTCCTTATGAAGATAGTGATGACGCTAATTAAGTGTAGAAACTGAGGATAGGAGGGCATGACTTGTATCAAGCGACAATTTCAAAAAGTCATATAATTCGCAAAGTTTTTAGGAGAGTGATCTTGAACTATATTTTGAGTGGGAAGCCAAAGTAGAGCGAATTTTGAATGCATATACTTTTAGGAACATGACTGAAGTTAAACTAGTTACTGTTGAATTTGAAAATTATGCTTTAGTATGGTGGAATCAAATTAAAAAAAGGTAGTGCTTAATGGTAGAAGGCTAGTCATTACTACATGACATGAACTTCAAATGTATATAGATTTAAATTTGTGCCTTCTTTCTAAAGAAAATAATTGTACTTAAATCTTTAAATTTGGAAACCACCATGATAAAATTAGAAAGTAAAGAGCATGGAGGCCACCATGGTTAGATTCATAAATGGTCTCCACTAGGAAATTTAAGATGTAGAGTTACAAGGATACTGGTTAGAAACAAAGTGTGGAATGTATACTCTAGGAAGAATAAAAGAAATTATTGCTAGCAGTTAGGTAGTTGGTAAATTGTTTGGTGGGTGGTTGGTCTATTTAAAGACCAACCGGGGTATTGGGAGAGCAGTTTTGGAATTTGTAAAATTGTAGGTAAAAACAGGTTTCATCCTGTGTGAAAGGGCGCGTGTTCCTTTGTGAGGGTTGTAATTCTTCAATTTTGCATTAATAAAGAGGTTATTCAGTTTGATACTGATTTATTTGCCTTCTAAATAGTGTGACGGTGGAAAGTGGGGCAATTGAAGTAGTGGAAGCAATGCAAGAAGTGCTAGTGGAGGTAGTTGTGAGTGGAATTCATTAAAGGAACCTATTAGTGGGGGGGTAGTTGGGAGTGCAATTCATTAAAAAAACCTATCAGTTTGGTCTGACCTGCCGGATCTGTGAGGACTGTGAGGAGGTGCTTTAATCATGGAAGACAGAGTGAGTGTGCTAGAAAGGATGACCAACGAGCATGGAAAGTTGACGGGGGAGACTAAGGCGGAAATAGCCACAATTAAAGCGGAGATTACTGTGATGAAGGTGGAGATTGCAATGATTAATGATAATTTTTTGGAAATCAAAGAATTGTTATGGGATCTCAAGAAGGGAGATATATCTTTAGAGGGTGGCGAAAACTCGGTGAACAATTCTTTACATGACCAAAAATAGGAGGAGGAAGTATGAACGTGGACCAAGAGAGTGGAGTTACCCATATTTGAAGGAGTTGTCCACAAGGGTGGCTGACAAGGGAAGAGAAGTTTTTTGAAGTCTAAAAAGTGATGGAGAAGGAAAGACTAAGGTTGGCTTACATTAGTATGGAGGGAAACACAAGCCATTGGTACAATTTTTGGAGAAAGAATTTCAAGAACCCTTCTTGGAAAGACTTCCAAACAGCACTAACACGAAGATTTGGGGGAAAAGAAAGAGATTCAATTTTTGAAAAATTGGCAAGATTGAGACAAAAAGGACGTGGAGTGGATTACATTCAGGAGTTTGAAATTCTGGTGGCTCAAACACCACAAGCTTCTAAAGAATTATTAGGATATTGTTTTGCTGGGTTACAGACAAAGATGCGGAATATGATTAGGCCCCATAACCCGAAAGATGTGATGAAACCAATGGAGGTGGCGTTAGACTTGGAAGAGACGATCATTGAAGATAGGAAAGGGGGTTATATGTTTCGAAACTCCAATACTCGTTAATCAGCAGGAATAGGGTTAACAGTGCGTGCTGAACAAGCAAGAGGTGGAAACAACCAATCATTTTCGAGTACAGTAAGTAATCCCAGAAGAGAACCATCTTAAATTGGAAAGGAGAATCGGACGAACCTGGGGAACCTTCTAGAAACCGTGGAGTTAGAACCTTCCCTTATCAAGAGTACGTGAAACGGAGGGAAGATGCTTCCAATGTGGAGGGCCTTACAGTGTGGGCCATCATTGTTCATAGAAGAATTTAAGAATACTTATTACAGTGGAGGACAGGGAGTTTTAGTTGAATGAGGAACGTGGAGAATTAGAGTTTGGAAGGATTGAGGACCAAAAAGAAGGGGAGTGGGCGACTGGTGAGTGTTTACACATGGACTTATCAGCTTTGTCTGCAGAAGGATTGACACCACCACGTACAATGAAGCTATAGGGGAGTATTCATGGGGAATTAGTGTTGTTATTAATTGATAGCAGCGCCAGCCACAACTTCATTTCGACAAAATTGGTAGAGAAATTGGGTTTACTAATCCATATTGTGTGTGTTTGGGTGATGGGCGCAAGAAAGAAACCATGGGGTGTTACAACATGTGGGTGATTATGTTTTAGAGGAAACTTTTTTCTTGTTCGAGTTGGAAGGTGTGGACATGGTTTTAGGGATGACTTGGTTGGCTATTTTAGGGGAGGTGAAAGTGAATTGGCAAACTCTAACTATGAGTTTCTTGGTTCATGGGAGGAAAATTTGCATACAGGGAGATCCAACCTTGATTAAAACATTGATTAATCCACAAGTGCTAAAAAAGGAAAGGGAGGTGGCAGCCCTTTCATTTTTTTTGGGAAATTGAATTGGGAAATAACAAGAAAAGCCAAGGTGAAAATACTGAAATTTCATTGCAACAACAAAGTGAATTGGTTAAAGTTCTAGAAAATTGTAGGAGTGTATTTGAAGAGTTTAAAAGTCTATCACCATATAGAGAGATTGATCACAAGATACCACTCAAGAAAGGCACAAACATAATAAATGTAAGACTGTACTGTTACCCACATGTCTTCAAGGAGGAGACTGAAAAACAGGTTGATGAGATGCTACACATGGGTATCATAAGACCTAATAATAGCCTTTATTCAAGTCCCGTAATTTTGGTGAAGAAGAAAGATGGAAGCTGGCGGTTTTGTGAGGATTATAGGGCGTTGAATAAAGCAACAATTCTTAACAAGTTTCCTATTCCAGTTATTGAAGAATTATTGAACGAGTTACATGGTGCAAGATACTTTTCCAAGATCGATTTGAAGTCAAGGTATCACCAAATAAGGATGGCAGAGGAAGATATACCTAAAACTGCATTCAAGATTCATTTAGGCCATTATGAGTCCTTAGTAATGCCATTTGGACTTACTAATGCTCCAACAACCTTCCAATGTGCCATGAACCGAATTTTAAGACCATTTTTAAGGAGGTATGTATTGATATTCTTTGATGATATCTTGGTATACAACAGGTCGTGGAAGGAACACTTGATACAGTTAAAACAGGTATTAATTACTTTGCAACAACATCAATTTCAAATGAACAAAAAGAAATGTGATTCCAGCATAAGAGATATTCACTACTTAGCCCACGTCATTTCTGAAACGAGAGTAAGAATGGACTTGCGGAAAATTGAAGCCATCACACAGTGGCCTATACCAAAAAATATTAAAGCCTTGAGAGGATTTTTGGATCTAACCGGTTATTACCGAAGGTTTCTATGCTATTATGGTAGTATAGATGAGAAAATTTGCCAATAGACACGGGAAAGCAATAGAGATTGAGGTAGGAGATATGGTGTATTTAAAGATCAGGCCCCATAAACAACAGTGACAATTAAATTACACCCGAAATTGGCAGCTTGTTATTATGGTCCTTTTCCAGTGGTGGCACAAGTGGGAAAGGTAGCTTTTAAGCTGCAGTTATCGCAGGAGTCGCTGATTCATTTAGTATTTCACGTTTCGTAGTTGAAACGAGCCATTGGAGTTCAACGAGTGGAACCAGAGTTACCTAAGGACCTCATGTCACATGGATCTAATACTCACCCTCAAAATGTTTTGGACAGGAGAAGTGTACATAGAGACAGAGAGGAAATCCAACAAGTGTTAATTCAATGGGGAAATGGAGGATCACACTCTACAACTTGGGAGGATGAGAAGAACATACACGAACAATTCCCTGAATTCAACCTTGGAGACAAGGTTCTTTTGAGAGAGGAGAGTAATGTTAGAAACAAAGTGTGGAATGTATACTCTAGGAAGAATAAAAGAAATTATTGCTAGCGGTTAGGTAGTTGGTAAATTGTTTAGTGGGTGGTTAGTCTATTTAAAGACCAACGAAGATATTGGGAGAGCAGTTTTGGAATTTGTAAAATTGTAGGTGAAAACAGGTTTCATCTTGTGTGAAAGGGTGCGTGTTCCTTTGTGAGGGATGTAATTCTTCATTTTTGCATCAATAACGAGGTTATTCGGTTTTGTTCTGATTTCTTTGTCTTCAAAATGGTTTGACGGTGGAAAGTGGGGTAATTGAAGCGGTGCAAGAAGTGCTAGTGAAGGTAGTTGGGAGTGCAATTCATTACAGGAACCTATTAGTGGGGATAGTTGAGAGTGCAATTCATTAAAGAAACCTATCAATATCACTCTTGGAACAATTGGTGTATGAAGCCACCAAGGTAGAAAGACAAATTCAAAGGAGGGGAAATACTAAAAGGTTCTTCCACGGTAACTCAACTTCTACAAACTTGGATATAGAGACATTACTACTGAATTTGTTAATATCAATGATAAATTGATAGATGTTTTTATTTAATCATTCTGAAGTCTTAGAATTGTTTGTCTTTATAACAGGCTTGAAATATATAATTTATGAGCTAACTTAGGAGATTATGAAATGTATTTTCAAATTATTGGCCTAGGTACATCTCTACGTAATATATTGTGGAATCTATATATAATATGTTTCTTAGTGGTGTTCAAACACACAAGGATTCATCCATTTGAATATCCATCTTATATTCCTACACAAATTAATATTGATTATTCTTCAATTGATTTTATCTTTTCTATTTCGCAAAATCATTGGAGTTATCAAGTTAGTGTTGTCTTGGTTGCAACTATTTTACTTACTATCTTAGAAATATGGTATGATCATAATTTGGTGCGTTTTGAGAAAACTTGAAAAATCTTATGATAGAATTAAAAATATCATTTATACTTGTGTTCATATAATTGGTAACCCTTGTACTAGTCGTATGAATTCTTCAATTAGGAAATTTAGCATTGTCAAAGCTTTTTCAATTGATTGTAATCCGAAGAAGGCAACTGTCGTAGTACAAGTTATTTCGGAAACTCTTGAGTGTGGATAAGATGAAATGCCTTAAAGATGGAAAATAATTAATGATGATTCCTCGAAAGCACCTTGAATTCAACAACCATTTTCGAAGGAGTTCGAAAATCTACTTTGTTTTCAAGAATGATTGGTAAAACAAATGGTTACTGTCACAATAAAAAAAAGAATTACTTTCATAACTAGAAAAAGTTTTTCAAGAATAAAAAAGAAATCAAAAGTAAACTCGGAGTTAAAAGATTCACTACTCCTTAGAAACTTTTAAGTAGATAGTTGAATTGTAGGACTATTAAAAAGAGATGAGATTTAAAACACACGTAAAATCGTAGTTTACGTAAACATAAGTTCTCACTTCTCAGCCATTTGTTAACAAAGAATTTGGCATATAAAGGGTACATTGTAGTTCTAAGTTGTCTCTATCACATATATGGAAAATATTTCACGCTTCTTGATCATTCAAGCTTCTCTGGAATGGTTGTGATATTGCTGTAAAACCTCTCTTATAGTCTTGAGAGCCTTGTCATATGCTATAAACCCCATCAAGTAGAATTCATAACCATCCACTGTCACAAGCTCGATGTATTTTTCTGCAGGGTTAAATCTATTTGAGGAAGGACTAACCGTGCTTAACTGATCCACTTGCACGACGACCTATTCATAAGACCACGCTAAAATATCAGTATTTGATTATTACAACAAAACTTACCTAATGGGATGCTGCAGTTCAGAAATTCAAAGGGTTTTAAATTTTTATCCTTGAATAAGGGATAGTTGAGTATATCTCCCAAAAAGCAAGGGAGGGATCTAACTTTTTAGTGTATTTGGAAGATGATATGAAAAATATGTGAGCGCAATACTATGATCTCTCATTTTTCTCTTATTAAAACTTAACAGATCGTATACACCAGAACAGAAAACTCAACAAGGTTTCAGCAAAGTGAATTGATTTCTCTTGCTCAGAAATTTAATTACAAATGCAACTTGCTTGTGAATTTGTGATATCATTGATGCATTTATATTATTAAGTATCCAAGTGTGAGTCTAAGTCTTACATTGAATAGAAATGAGAAAGTTGAACAACATATAAAAAAGAAGACTTACAAACCTAATGTCTTGGTTGAAAGTAATGTGAACCTTAAAATATTCCCAACACATATTACTACTGCTAATACTTTATTCAACAAAAACTACTGTTAATAAGTAAAAACATGTTGAAATTAGTAAGAGAATTGAGAGTGAGTCTTGATTCAAACTACTTTTTTTGTAAGGAAAGAAGTCAAAGTACCTTGTAATGCAGACTCTGGTTTTGTTGCAGGGAGAATGGATAATACAGTGGATGGTCGGTGCAAAAGGCTAATCTTAAATTTGATATATAAAGAGTCCCAATTACAGGTCCAGTTGATGTTGATAAGTAGCAAGCAAAGGACTTTATTAGCTTCTCTCCGGGAAAAACTCCAAATGATTGTTGAAATAATGCATCAGACCCTCCTAGTGTAAGCACCTTTGTTCCTTGAATAATTCTAGCCACTACTGCATCAGCAAGACTATAACCAATTCTGACTGCAGTGAATATAATACATTGGAATTTATCTCTAGATTTGTAAGAAACTTGAGAATAAAATAAATTAGAAATTAAGATAGATGTACAAGTTGTATATAGAAATACCTGGAAGAACTTTAATTCTTGCATGATTGGTAAGAATATTAATTGACATTATGTTTTGTTTCAGTCTCACCTTAAGAAATTAGGTTTTGTTTTTCGTATGAAAAGATGATTGTAAATTAGTTCCTTTGATATGTCAAAGTTATCACAGTATTAGATTCGGTTAAGATGGTCAATGTTTGTCCTACATGGCATCTGTATCATCTCAGCAGAGAGGTATATAAATGTTTTTTCAATTACAATGTTTGCCAGAGTGTAATATTTAATTATCGACTCTCATAATCTATGCAGCTTCAGTTCTTTACTTTGTTCACTTATTTTATGTAAAAAAATATATTTTATTAATTTGGATTTTCAAAAATCACAACTGTATTTATTATCTTTTATACATTATTAAACTGATTGTATCATATTTACTTTTTAAATAATCATATCATATATACATGTCTTGTGTCTCTATATTTAAACTAATTTGTAATAATTGATTAAACATTCATATTTAAACTAATTTACAAATAGTTGATAGTATAATACTATCACCCATGCAAGTTAAACTCACTTTCTTGAAATAAACTAAACAAAAATAGACTAAAAAGTTTAAAATTTTAATTTAACCTTTCCTAAATAGAAGGAGACACTTTTATTCGTTAAGAATTTAAAGTGAGTGGAGGTTTCATACTAAATAAAATAAAATAAAATAAATAAATAATAATAATAATGAAAAATAATTATATAAATTTATTTTAAAAAGTTCTGGCTGAAAATAGTGATTTTAAATCAATCATCTTCTTTGTCTCATAGCATTTGATAAAGTTTGTAGAGAGGATTTTCGATTTTTTTAAGAAGCGAGGTTTTCGAAAATTAATTTTATTGATTTCTACTCTTGAATCCTTGGTTCTAGAGGGTAACTAAACATTTTTTTTATATATTTTCTCTTAATTATGATGATTTTATCTTATATATATATATTTATAAATATTTAGTTACATCACATTAAGACTAATTTTGAATAGGTCTAGTTCTCATTATAAGTCAGATTTAGGTATGTGAAAAAACAGAATTAGACTAATGAGATTTAACATGTTTCACTATAGGGAGATTTTTTACGTTATGACAATTGAACTTGGAGAGTTTGACCTTGAGGGGATTGTCTACATTATAACTATCCTTCGAGAGTTTGACTTTTAAAGGTTTGGTCTTGCATGGATTACTCATTATGACAATTGGAGTTTAAGGAGTTTGGCCTTTGTGGTTTGGCCTTGAGAGAATTCATTCATAGTATGACAACCAGACTTGATGAGTTCAACTTGATAAGTTTAATTTGAGAAATTCATCCATATTATGACAATACACAATCCTATTAATAATGATTAGTCTATTTTAAATATTTAATGATCCAAACTCAGACATTGGTCATGGATCAAGTTAACAATCCCTAAACTTTTATACATATAATATTGATAATTTATTATATCAAATATTTATAGTAAAACAACCATTTACATATTTGGTCTTTATAGATGAAAAAATAGTGTTAATATACAATTAATCTTAAAAAATGTCTTTTACCATGGACTTTTGTTTTGTAAATTTAAAATCTTTATCTATTTCTTCAAAGTTAATTATATATTAACATTAATATTCTTTTTAATAGATACATAAATATATTTTTAACAATTATTAAAATTAAATGTGTTTAATTATCTTAATTATTAATAAATTTTAAATAAATTAATAGAATTAAAGTTATTGTATTAAAATGATAACTATTTTATCGTTTTAAAAATAAAATATGTGATTTCTGGTAGTGAAGAGACTGTTTATCCAGTAATTTTTTATTTTAAATAATCTATAAAATTATTGAACATCCTCTTCCCTGAATAAGTTATTGTCTTCAAATCTTAGATTAGAGATACTATCTATCCTATATAAATTTCTTAGTGTGTGGCTTCAAATAATTCAGATTATAAATGGAGAAAAGAAAAGAAAAGAAAAAAAACAATAAAAGAGAGAGTTGAGGCTAACTCACTGTGATTCCAGAGATTATCTGCCACAATCTCAGCTCTTCTAGTTGCATCTCCAACCTTTCTGCTGCAGTGGTTTAATGCCCCACATACTGTATCCATTGGGTTTTGAACTGAAAATGTAAACTTTCATTAATCAAATAGAAAGGGTCTTATTGACACAACAAAATATCTTGGAACATTAACCACTCACAGTTGGTCTGAAGAGGGGAAATATGAACATAAGGGTTGTTGTTTCTGCCACTGCTATTATTGGACATGCTAGTTCAAGGTTGCTTTAGCAGGGATTATTGGGTGATCTTTCAGTTTATAACCAGAGCTTGATCATCAATAATAGATGAAAAAAGGAATATAGGGATGAGAGAGGGATAGAATTGAATAGAATAAATAGAAAATGATGTGCACAAGATAAAATATATGTGGGTCCAATCTGGCTGTTAATCAAATAAAGGAGAAAAATTTAGATACTGTATCACATCTAGTACACTAAGGTTGTTTTTTTATCAAATTAATTGTAATTGTAATTTTTATATTTTATATTTTGAAATTTTAGAGTTTAATTTTCTTTTTATTTTAGTTCCTTAACTTTCAGTTATTCCTAATTTTAATTATTGAATTTCTCACATAATTTTGATCCTTTAATATTTCATTATATTTAATTTTCAGTTTTAAAAACATTATCATCTTTAATGCCTTGTTATTATGGTATTTAATTTTGTTTTGAAAAACCACAATTATGTAGAATTTGTTCTCAGTGTTACTGTATCATGTGTAAAGTAACAATAAATTTCAAATAATTTAAAAAAAAAAATAAAGGATCAAAATTTAATAAAAAAATTGAAAAACATAAAACTAAAATTACGAAGTTTATAAAACATGTAAAAAAAAAATTATAATAAAACCTAAATTTAAATTATCAAAATAAAACTTCAAAGTTGATGGAAAAATAATACCAAATATATCAAAAATACAATATGTAAATCTTGTCCTAAAAATAAAAGATGGAATAAATAATCTTATGTTATTTAGTAATATAAAAAATGTATATACCATAATGATATTATGTGAGGCACAATGAACTTTTAAGTTTAATAAATGGTTACGTTAATAATTATAACGGATACACGGATTTCAATAATTGTAAAAACTAAATTATTTTAATATTTAATTATATGTTTATTTTATTATTTTATTAATAAATTATATTTTGTTTGGATAATTACAATGACAAATGATTTTAAAATAATTAATATAATTTTAAAAAAATATTTTTTATTTTTATATAAGAAAAATATTATACGCCAAAAGTTTTCATATTTTATGGAATTTTTTCTACCAATGTTTTGTGAGGCTTTACGTGAAAAGCTAATTTCTTACGAATTATTTTAGAAAAATTATAAACACAAATCTTAATACAATTATAAAAGATAAACTATTAATTAATACATGAGCATGGATTTAAAGAAAGTGTTTAGAAATCATACTCACTATAGATATTGATTGATGATTTTTAGTATACTACAACTTATGTTTAAATTTGCTTTTTAATTTATTTTAATCATATTTATTAATTATGATATATATATTATTTACTATTGAGTTGTTATTAAACTATCTATAAATATTTAATTAGAAAAAAATATTAAAAATCATATTTTAATTAAAAATAAAATTAATTTATAGTATATAAATAAAAATAATTTTTATCTTAAGTGAATTTTTTAAAGATAAATTATATTTAAAGTCAAGCATCATAAACTTATCACGATTTACATATATTATTATGAATCTTTTCATTATCAGTAATCTTTCATTTTTTTTATGTGCTGTTTAGCAGCTGCGAAAGATCAATAAATTTCACATCAAATAGATCAAAGTCATGAGAGTTGAATTATGCGTGTGAATGTATAAAGAATATGGATCAAAAGAAGAAAAAAAACTAACGTTAAAAATAAAATGGTTACGAATTAAGATTCGAAGCAAAGTAGGTGGAAATTATGATTGATGGATTAGGTTGAGGATAAAGGAACATAACACCGAAAGATAGATGCTGCCAGAGATTGGAATATAAAAAGAGCAAGTTGATCACAGATGATGTTCTTAACTCGTACAAGGAATTTGTTTTATTTTATTTTTGATTTTTTAATAATAAAGAAGATTTTGTTTTTTCGGAAAGACTTTTTATAAAATGTTAGACATACTTATGTACTATTATATATTTAGTGAATTAATCATAACTCAATATTTATTATATAATAATATTATCTTGTCATTCATCTTATCTTATGATAATATATTTCTTGTTTAAAGAAGAAAATTATTTACACTCGATAGGAAAGAACAAACTCTCTTCCCCTCTTTTTACATATAAATTTAAATTATAAAAGGTCAATTAGAAAAGGTAAAATCTAGAGTACTCTCATGTGCATTAAAATGAATATAAACAGAATTATTATTTGGTGGATAAAACATAATGTCCATGTTAGCATCTATTATTCGCTTTACAAAGAAAATTATTGATACTGATTAAACCTAAACCCTAAAATTAATTAAATGTATAAGTATCTTTTTTAAATATCTTTATTTTAATTTAATATTTCACATAGAGTCATCACATTTTGTTATAGTTTCCTCTCTTACTCCTTTAACAACTATATACACGTGGCATGACATGATAGTTTTAATAATATTTTAATTTTTTGTGAGGATCACATGTAATTTAGAGTTTTGAGGAAATGAGTTTCTTTTTTTCATTCATATTTACTGTGCCTTTGTAATATTTATTGAAGTTCCATGAATGATGATTCTTGATGCTGCAAATTACTCGGATATGTGCAAATGTATGTATGGCAACGTAAACAAAAGAAGATGAACACGGATTCTAAAATATTCTTTATTATTTTTTATGCTTCAATACAAAGAGAATGGGTATTTATAAAAGTTGGATCAGAATAAAACCAACCCAAATATAACTAACCTAGTTGGTATTATGCAAAGCGCACAATTTGACACCAACTTAGTTGTTATGCAAAGCGCACAATTTGACACCATTTAATAAAAAGTACAGTACAAATATGTTTAACAGCCTCTCCTCAAGCTGGAAGATGGATCCATCATTCTAAACTTGCAAATGGCTAAATTGAATGTCGGTTGATATAGAGCTTTTGTAAAGATATCAGCTGGTTGTTCACTGCCTTTAATAGGAAGAAGATGAAATAATTCAGCCTGTAATTCCTCCCTAATCACATGACAATCTATGTCAATGTGTTTAGTTCTTTTGTGAAAAACTGGGTTCACTGCTATATGTCTACCGGCTTGATTATCACAGTAAAGATTAGCTGGTATCCCCGTATCAATTTTAAGATATCGTAATAAGAATGCAAACCATTGTAATTCACCAACTGTCGTAGTCAAAGCTCTGTATTCGGCTTCTGAAGATGATCTTGAGACAATACTTTGCTTTTTCTTTTTCTAAGAGAAAGATGTTCCAACATATATGCAGTAGCCTGTGGTGGATTTTCGAGTAAGATCACATGATGCCCAGTCAGAATCGCTAAAAGCCTTTAGTTGCATATCGTTTTCACTAGAAAAGAAAACGCCACGTGTAGGAGAAGTTTTGATATATCTCAAAACTCGTTTGACAACTTTGTGATGCAGTTCATTTGGCGATTGCATGATTGGCTTAAGAATTGAACAACATACTTTATATCAGGGCGAGTATTTGTAAGGTCAAGGAGTCTCCCTATGATGCGGCGATATGACTCCACTTCGTATGATGGTTCGTTTTGTCCAAACAACACTTTCATGTTCTTAGCCATGGGTGCAGAGCATGGTTTTGCAGCCAACATTCCTTGATTTGCCAAAATATCAAGAGCATATTTACGTTGATTTAGGTGTATACCTTTCTCTGTTCTAGTTACTTCAAGGCCCAAGAAGTAGCTTAGTTGTCCGAGATCCTTGATTTTGAAGTTTTCGTTCAAGAATTGCTTCACTTTATCCATGTAGTTTTCGTCATTTCCAGTAAGTATGATATCATCCACGTATATCGACAATGCCATAAATGAAGAACCTATTTTCTTTGTAAACAAGGAGTGATCTGATGAACATTGAATAAAACCAATACTTAATAATGAACCTGTCAATTTAGTATACCACTGTCACCTGGTTTGTTTCAAGCCATATAAATATTTCTTAAGGCGACATACGTGATTTGGATTCTTTGTGTGCAACCCTTGGGGCAGTTCCATATATACTTCCTCGTTCAAGTCGCCATGCAGAAACGCATTGTTGACATCAAGCTGATCAAGATGCCATCCTTTAGCAACAACGACCGCGACCAACAATCTTACCGTTGTAATCTTAGCAACTAGAGAATAAGTATCTTGATAATCAATTCCTTCGATTTGTGTATATCCTTTGGCAACTAGCCTTGCCTTGTGTCATTCAACCTTTCCATTCGCGTTAAATTTGAGCTCGAAAACCCATTTACAACCTATAGGTGTTTTTCCATAAGGTAGTTCAGTAATAAGCCATGTATCATTAGCCTTCAGAGCTTCAATATCTGCTCGCATGGCTTCTTTCCATTGTGGCATTTCAACAACTTCTTCATATAATCTTGGTTCAACATGTGAAGATATAGAAGATATTAAATGTAGTTGTTTTAGATGCATATTATCATAAGAAAGTACAGAGTTAATAGGATACTTAACTTTTGGTTTGGATTCCAAAGGCACAGTGTTCAGGATGTTGGAAATTGTTGAACATTAGACGGTCCAAAGTCCCTTTAGAGGATCAAATCATTTGATAAAGTTTTGATGATAACAAAACTCAAGTATATATTTATATTTAATAATTTATATACATTGTGAAGTTAACATTATTATTAAAGTAGGAGACACATGGTCCATAAAGAGATAAGTTTTCTTACTATTTACTTTTATATGTTATTAATTTGATTTAAATTGATTTTATATCATATTGTACTTTAATGTTAAGATTTGTTCATAATGGAAATTATCCAAATTATTAAGGAATATTTAAATGTGATTAATTGATTTTATATCATATTGTATTTCAACATTCAAGTTTGTTCATAATGGAAATTATTCAAATTATTGATGAGTATCTCAAATATAATTTCTCTGTTATTTTAAATTAATTATTTTTGATACAGAATTAATCAAGTTTAATGCAGTTTAAAATAGTAGAGAAATATTTCCAGTTTGAGCTCTATACATCAGAAAGTCAAGATTGTTCTGTTCAAGCATACCAGCTGCTAGTTTCTAAAAACTACATATAGAAGAGCAATTTCAAGTTGAAGAATAAGAAGAAGCAAAAAGAGAAATACATCATATAATACATTGAAGAAAATATACTGAGTGAATAGTCAATTTGCTATTGAGAGCATATAGAGTTTGGGTTGTGTGAAACTATTATGTAATTCCTCATCATTGTGAAGTAAACCCTTGTGAACTTTCATTGTTCTCTCTTTTGAGGGTGTTTATTTCAATCTTGAGTGGTCTTGATCTCAGGGGGAGATTGGGACTGGTATAACCTAGAGAGGTTTGTGTACTCGTGATAACCTCGAGAGGTTTGTGTACTCGTGATAACCTGGAGAGGTTTGTGTACTCGTTGTAACCTGGAGAGGTTTGTGTACTCGTTGTAACTATTTGTTGAATAGTGAAACTCTTGAACAGTTTGTTTAAGGGAGAACTGGATGTAGCTCAAGAGATTATGGTGAACCAGTATAAAACTGCTTTATCTGTGCTTATATATTTTTGCCTTGGTTGATGGTTTCTATTTATAGCGAATTGAGTTCAGGCTCCATTCAACCCCCTTTCTGGAACCAGATGTTCCTACAGAAATGTTATGATGATAATCTTTCAAAATTCTGGGGCTCTTCTTGATCTCACGGATCTCCTCAAGTCGTTGCTTTCTTGTTCATTTTCTCCGGTGTATTGTTATAGTTACCTGTGCTTTCATCTAGAAGAAAAGAAAAACCTTGTTCAAAGGTATTATCCAGTTTTTCATCATTGTCCTTTAACTCTATAAAGCTTTCTTCATGAAAAACAACATCTCTGGTGATAAAAGTTTCTCTGGTTTTAATATCTAAAACTATATATCCTTTTATACAAGTTTTGAAGCCTAAGAAAATGCACTTTCTACTTCTAGGATTAAGCTTGTCTTTGTTATTAGCAAGAGTAGAAGTGAAGCATAAGCAACCAAAGATCTTAAGAAAAGAAATATCAGGTTTCAGCTTGTAAAGTTGTTCATAAGGAACCTTAAAACAAGACGCAGCGGAAGGTAAACGATTTATAATGTATATAGCATGACTGACAGCATAACACCAAAATTGCTTGGGAAGATTAGAATGGAACATGATGCTTCTAGTTACGTTCAAAATATCCTGGTGTTTTCTTTCCACCACAGAGTTCTGCTGAGGGGTACCTACGCAAGAAGTTTGATGCAATATTTCATTCTTCTCATATAAAGCTTTATAATTAAACTCAACCCCGTTGTCACTTCTTATAGTTTTGATACATTTATTGAATTGTGTTTTTACGTATATAACAAAGTTCTCAAGCAAAGATCTAGTTTCACTCTTATTTCTCATTAAGAATATCCATGTCTGTCTTGAAAAATCATCCACAATAGTAAGAAAATACCTGTAACCACATACAAAAGTAACACCAAAGGGACCCCATATGTCAGCATGCACAATGTCAAAAGAATCATGGGTAATAGAAATACTATTAGGAAAACTCAAATCACCAAAGGTATCGCACATGTTTGCTTTGTTGTATTGTATGTTCACATTATCTTTACCAACATGATCCTGAACATTATTAGAAGGATGTCCTAGCCTATGGTGCCACATACCAATGCTACATGTTTTAAATCTCATCACACTATTAATACTACATTGGTCGTCTTCTCTAATGATGCGATATAAGCCATCAACCAAACTATAAGCCATCAACCAAACTAGCAAGACCCAACCATCTTCAAAGCATGGATATCCTTTATCTGGCATTTACCATGGAAAAATAAGCATTAAAGATTGGAATGATTTATAAGATTTTGAACAGAAATAATATTAAGCATAAAATTGGGTATGTAAAACAGATCATAAATTATAAGATTCTTTGTCATACAAACAGTTCCAGCATAATTTGCATAGACGCATGAACCATTTGGTAATCCAATTTTAATGGGTTTGATTTTACGAAAATTAATAAAAATGTTTCTCATGCAGGTAACGTGATTAATAACACCTGTATCGAGTATCCAAGAAAATTTACCTTCACCTTGTTCCAGTTTCATTTCTCCTAAAGTGTTGATCTGTCCAATTCTTTCTGGTTTTTGCAAGATTCTTAATAACTGTTGAACTTGATCAGTAGTCAAAGACTGAACTGGTGCAACTTGTTTTTCTTCATTAATTAGTCGATCTTCTTCAAGATTGCTTGATAAGCTTTGATTTTCAATTTGGTTCACATTCCCATTGCTTCTGCATTTCTATTTCATCCAAGGAGGATATCCATGCTTTGAATAGCATTCATCTGCGACATGATTCATCTTATGGCAGAAGCTGCATTACTTTCCATAATTTCTTGATCTTCCTCTTCCTTGCATTTTCCATGTATTGCCTCCTCGTTACCATGAAACTTAGATTCTTGATTGTTGATGTTGTTTACTATCGGTTTGGATTCACTTATCTCTCCTCCTCCCATCAGTTGACGTTCTTGCTGCTGAGCTAGTGAAAAAACACGATTTATACTGGGTAATGGTTCCATGAGAAGAATTTGAGTCTTAACATTTGTATACGTGTCTCCAAGGCCTTTCAAGAATGAAATGATATGTTCTGAATCTCTATAACTGGTAATAGTTTTAATAACATCACAAGCTACACCTCGTATCGCATGTACAGGCAGGGATAGGTCTCAAGAACTCAAGTTCTTCCCACAATACCTTCAAATATTCAGATACGTTCCTTTCTCCTTGCTTGATTGAATTTATTTCTTGAAGAATGTTAGAAATGCAGAAGTGATCTCCCATTGAGAATCTTTCTTTCAATTCGTTCCACAATTCAGTGGCATTGTCGATGTAGATGGTGCTATGCGCTATCTGTGGATTCAGTGTACGTGTGATCCATGAAATAACCATCATGTTGCACCTTTCCCAAGCATCATGAATTGCATCATTCTTTGTTGGTTCTTAGATTTCATCATTAACAAATTTGATTTTGTTTTTGGATAGTAACGCACGCTTCATACCACGGCTCCATTTGTGGTAGTTGCTCCCATCAAGAGGTGGTGTTACGAGAACCATCCGTGGATTCTCCCCAAGATGTAGATAATAAGGGTTTGTTGGATTTTGTAGCGGATCCATCAAGAACACAGTGAACAGTAAAAAAAACGAAAAACAAAGTATAACAAAGGTCAAAGAAAACGTGAATTGAATGGATTTAATCCAAGAAGGAGAAAGGAACAAAGCGGGATCAACCCGCTCTGATACCATATTGAAGTTCCATGCTAAACGAATGATGATTCTTGATGCTGCAAATTACTCAAATCTGTGCAAATCTGTGCATGGCAACGTAAACAAAAGAAGATGAACAATGATTCTGAAAAATTTGTTATTATTTTTTGATGCTTTAATACAAAGAAAGAATGGGTATTTATAAAAGTTGGGCCAGAACAAAAGCAGCCCAAATATAACTAACCTAGTTGTTATGCAAAACACACAACTTGACACCGTTTAATAAAATGTACAATACAATTATGTTTAACAATATTCGTTGTGCCTTTCTAATAGTGTTTTGTGATCTTTTCCCCTCTCCTGTTTTTGGTCTTTGTTGGTGTTATGGTGATTGTTCACTCATTTTCATTCCCGCCTTTAGTTTGTGTGTGCTCCCTTTCCCTCTCTCGCAGTTGGTGTTCTGGGTTTCTGAGTGGCCATTTTTTTAGTGGTGATGTTGAAGGGGATATTGTAATTTTGCTTTATTATTGGTGTGGTGGTGGCATGGTATGTTGTTAGCATTTTGTTACAATGACAAGTGTATTAATCATGTAATAAGTGTCAACACCCAATTTCGTCCGGGCAAGTAAATAATTTAAATAATAAATAATATAAAAAATTTTTTCTAGCTTTATTGTTTTATTTTATTGCCATTTTAATATAATTAAGAAAAAGAAACTTT
>Ga0099824_1000731_pt1 | contig 42143 bp, 16 predicted proteins | sample SiratrowhiteBW_FD_76837 | JGI IMG/M metagenome (GOLD analysis project Ga0099824, IMG submission 76837) | Root nodule microbial communities of legume samples collected from California, USA - Siratro white BW | ecosystem: Host-associated > Plants > Roots > Nodule | place: USA: California... | reverse complement strand
TATATATATATATATATATATATATATATATATATATATATATATATATATATATATATATATATATATATATATAAACAAAATATCTTCTTGAAGAGAGTTGATGGTTGTTATAAAAATAAAGACTGAATAACTTATTTTTCTATTTATTTAAACTTTTATGTTACAAGAATATTTAAGAGTTATTTTATTTATCTTTAAAACTAAATTCTATATTAATTTTTATTTTAGAATTATTTTATAAGGTATTACAAATATAGTATTATCATTGTATAATTTTTTTCTATATAAAATATTCTTGTATATGTTAACAACCAATAATGATTATCATATTTTAAGTACTCTGTTTTTTTTTTTCAAAATTGTTATTAAGATATAAACGTCTCTTTAATAAAGGTGATAACCACAATCTTGTATAGACATTTTTGTTTTCTTTTCAAAATTGCTTTTAAGATAGAACTGCTTCCTTCTTCTCATAAAAACACTCCCATACCTACAAAAGTGTAATCAATGAAATTATATTTATTGATTTGCAGTAACCTACAAACTTTTCCGAGTTAAATTATTTTCCCTTATCTTCTAATTTCTAAAATATTCAGTTATATTAAATTTGAATTAATCTCATTTTAAAATACTTTATTTTATTGATTTTGAATTAATCTGATTTTAAATTATTTTACCTTTTAAATGTTTTGTTTAAATAAGACAATTTAAATTTAATGAATTTTAATTTTCTTGTTTAGATAAAATATTTCAGTTACCATCTAATTCAAAAAATTATTTAAATATCAAATAATTACTAAAATTAAAAATATTAATATAGTAATATTTTGTAGCAGATATTGCTTGATATTTTTTCTTATCAAAGTTCTTTATTGTTTCTTTTTATATTTGTAAAACTTAATCTCAATTTATATCAACAAGTTATGAAATGCTAGATGAGGCTAAATCTAAGTAAAGTAGTACTAAGTCAAGCTCATGTAAGGTTGGGACAATTTAACTTAGGTTAGAGTCATGCCAAGTCGGCTTGAGTCTAGATCAAGTATTGTTGGTCAAGGACTCAGGTTAAGCTGAGTAGGCCCTAATAAAAAATATTAGGGTTTAAGGTCAAGTCGAATCGGCATAGGTTCAGTCTAGTCAAGTTGAGTCGGCCTAGGTCTAGTCAAGTCAAGTTGGCTGGGGTCAAGGGCCACATTCACCTGACCTTGACCTTACAGAGACAAATAAAAAATAATAATAAAAATTTCGTTAGACTGAAAACCTGCAAGGGCAGTCTAAGCAAAAAGGAGGACAATAAAGAAAATAAAAAAGTGAAAAAAAGAGAAAACAGAGATAAAAACGAATGTGTTGGGAGCCACTGGATCCGATGCAATGCCTAGTTGATGATCCTTATTTTAAAAAAAACTCACGGATATCTTGAGCTTTCATATCCTTTTCCTGACAACCTTTCAACCCTTAGCCACATTGAAAGCCTCAATAAAGTTCATATTGATCGAGGAATGATTGCTTTAATTTTCAAAGCTTAACTTTACGACAAGAGGACGTGACCAACAATGTTGTTGAAGAAAAAAAGAAAGAAGAGCAAGAAAAAAATAAATAAAAATAATAAAAATAACGTTTGAAATGCTTATAGTAGAAGGCAACATTCTATTATCAACCAGTAAGCCAACTTAAGATAAGTCAACTATACTGAGGCAATCATTATGTCCACCTTCCAAAAAAACCTTTCTTCATCCTTGTACATCAAAATTGAGGCAGTTTCCATTTGTTTCATACAAATTCGTCCTGTTTAGGGATATAATTTTCTCTATATGTTGCACTAGACAATCTTTATCAAACCTAGCTATTCATTCTACCCTTCAAATAAGTAATCCACACTTCATCTAACCTACCCAATACATCAAAGTTGGGGCAGTTTTGTTTCGCATGTGTACCTTACATGAGATTTTTCCCTTTAGAAGGGCATATGAATGATAACATATATGAGGCTATGTAATTCCAGTTTCCTTCATACCTCTTCAGTTTTCTCTCTCACATCTTTCATACACTTATGAATTCAAGTGCATGCATTAAAATATTGTTTTAAAGGAAAAAGTCAATAATGTCTCAATCTTAACATTAACTTTAGGATTTGCAACATCCCTCATTTTCAAGACCAAAACAAAATTTTGATATCAAATGAATTCAATGATTGCAAAGAGAACAATCGATTCTGAATGTTAACATTAAAATTCCAAAAGTGAAAAAAAAAAAGAGAAAAAAAATGAAAGAAAGTGGGTCTCATGCATTCATGCAACATCTTTAGCACAAACATTCTTTGTTATTCTAAATGTGAACATCTGAACAAAAATGAAAAAAAGAGTGAGTCTCATGCATGCAAACTCTTCAACATACATAATTTGTTTCCTCTATAAAATCCATTTTAGCGTTCACATAATGTCCGTTTGCATAATTTGTCTTTTTAATACAGCTCCTCTCCCTGGGATTGGCCTAAGATCACTTTTACTTTCAGTTGTGAGACCAGCTCCACGAGAATGGTCTCAATCTCTCACCTTGTTTCTTTTCAATCATAATGGTGTGAGGCCTTCGGTATTGCCATGGTCTCAATCTCTCACCTTGTTTCTTTCAATCGTGATGGTGTGAGGCCTTCGGTATGGCCATGGTCTCAATCTCTCACCTTGTTTCTTTTAATAATGATGGTGTGAGGCCTTCGGTATGACCATGGTCTCAACCTCTCACCTTATTTCTTTCAATTGTGATGGTGTGAGGCCTTAGACATGGCCATGATCTCAATCTCTCACCTTGGTGATCAAGAGTTGATAAGTTATATATCCTCGTAGGTGATAAGATTTGATAAAGGTTTATATCCTCTTGGTATTAAGGGAGTTGCATATCCTCTTGAAATTGTTTAAGAGTTGATTCTTTGTATAACTTTGTCAAAGTTAATTAGTGGAAAAATATTCTAAGGTTGAATTATTGAAATTGTATGCAAGATCGAAGGATCTAATCTAGTATAAATCTCGTATTTTTTTACTCTTGCTTATCTTGTTTTAGTTTTACTACACACAATTCTTGAATCAATTTTGTTTTCACTTAAAATTGCATTCTCCTTTCAAGTCTAAAAGGAATGTAAAGAAAATAGTTTTTCAAAAAAAACTTTTAAAAACCAATTCAGTCTCCTCTTAGTTTAATTAAGGCATTTTTTTTGCTAACAACTAATCTTTGCGATATTTAGCATATATAAGATAATTTTAAGTTTAGCCTATAAATATCTTAATCTATGATAGTATTTTAGACTATTCAAATATCCATATACTTGATAAGTAATTCCTTAGAACCACCACAATCTTTATATTTTTTTATATAAAGTATCAAATTGACTTTCCAAATTAATATGGTCGCACTAGTTATAAGATCAGCTAGAACTATTTCTCAATTCAACTCACTAACTTCTTTGAAAATTTTAAGAATTGCATAATTTGACAATTATTAAAATACATTACAATCTAAATAAATGTAAAAAGAATACTAGAAAAGTAAACAAAGTATATAACTAACTTACTTTTAGAAGTTTATAGAATTAAAAACTTATTTAATTTAGCTTTTTATTATATATACAAAAGGATAACATTTAAAATATTTTTAACACATAAAATAAAAAGAAATAAAATAGGAATTAAAATAATTTAAATAAATAATTAGTTGTGGATTAGTATATCAGAGAGAATAATTTTAAACAAAAAAAACATAAAAGGAATGAAATAATATGTTACTGAAAATAAATAAATTAAATAATAAAAATATAATTGAATTGAATTAAAAACAAAAGACAATATATTACTAATAAATAATTAAATAATAAAATATAAATAAATAAAATTACTATTACATAAGTAGAAGTGAATAATAATAAGACTAGTATATAAGTAAAATAAATTAAATAATATAAATATACTCACAATTAAAAGCGAATTAAATGATATTAAATATACTTTAATAAAAATGACTAGTAAATAATTATAATTAAATTGCATGATATAAATATAAAATAAACTAATAAAAGAATAATTATGCAAGAAAGGAAATTAAATTATAGAAATATAAAATATAAAACTCAAATAAATTAAATAATAGAAATATAGCATGAAAAGAAAATGATTATTGTGGAAATAAATTAAATAATAAAATATAAAAATAAATAAAGTAAAATAATTTGTAGTTCAAAATAAATAAAAGAATCATTAAAATACTATAAAAATATTTAACTTTAGTCCTCTTATTTTTATTGATCAAACTTAGGAAAAGTTACAGTATTTAAGTAACAGATAGAGAAAAAAAATGATATATTAAAAAAACGATAATGGACGAATATGAGATGATTGAGAGAGAAAAAAAATATTAAAAGGAAAGAGAAGAGAGAAGAGAAAAACATATTTATTTTAAAGAAATATAAATTATTTTCGACCTTTTAAATTAATTTGGAGTGAAGGTATTATAAAATGAATAGACAAGAGATAATAGAGTTAAAATATTATTATTAATTTGTTTATATTATTTTTGTTTAAAATAATTTCAATTTAAAATATTTCAACACAGGACAGGATTCAGTTGCCGCCGCAGAGTGTTTCTTCGCTCTCACCAATAACCAACTCTGCGTCGTAACCTCGTCCTTGTCGAATCTTTTTTTCGCTCGTTCCTCTGCAGACCCAAAAGGTAAACATTTCTCCTTTTGTTGTTGCTGCTGATTTTGAATGTTATTTGGAACTGTGCTTGTGATTTTAGATTCTGTTTATACCTTTTGGGTCTGTCATTCTGATATTGGTTTTCGACAAATGTTGCTATTGATTTTGGGACTAAGCTTCTGATTTTGATTTTCCACAATTGAAAAATTGTGCTTTTGATATCTGGGTTCTCGTCTCGATTTTCTTTTTCTTATTCAGAAGAACTTGTTTGTGTAAGCAACCACGTTGTACTTGTGTGCTTTCACACGATAACTTTTGTTTTTTCTGGGCTTTCTTGTTGTGAATAGTTAATTTTTCCATGGAAGCTCAGCAGATTATTTCCAGATTTTGTCCAAAACCATCACTAGCGCCATCAATTCCAACGGTGAAGCGACCATTCTCTTTAAATTTCCCTCCTCTACTCTCTTCATCGTCATACCCTTTTGTTCAGTCTCAGAATCTTGACGTCCCAAGTGGAGCTTTACATGCTATCAGTTTTGTGCACAAAGAAGTTTGTTCTAGTTCTTGGAGAATATGGTGTAGCAAGAGTGGTTGTAGTACTGCAGAACCAGAGGAGGAACATGAGGTGAGGGCAGTGAGAAGAAAAAAGCTAGCAGTTTTCGTGTCTGGTGGAGGATCCAACTTCAGATCAATTCACGAGGCCTCCAAAAGGGGATCGCTTCATGGAGATGTTACTGTATTGGTCACAAATAAAAGTGGTAATTCTCTATCTTATTAGCCCTCTTCTTTTTATTTTTGCCCTCTCGTGTCATCATTTAGCCTAGCTAAAATCTTGCTTTTCCTAGAAGTGTATCTCCTTCAATTTTAGCTTATAATAGTCACTGGATAGGATTAGGATTTCATGACTGCTAAACTTCCTTGTGTTGCATGGCATGTTTGTTTGGACTATTTTTTGATTTCCCTTTTATTTTGAGCCTTGGTCTACTAAAATTTGTTTTTTGTTTCGTGTAATACCAGAGTGTGGAGGTGCAGAGTATGCCAGAAAAAATGGTATCCCAGTTATATTGTTCCCTAAAACAAGGGATGAACCCGAAGGATTATCTCCTAGTGACCTTGTTGATACACTAAGGTATGATGCTTCTTTAATTGATTTCCTGCAATTGTATTTATCTTTAGACTCTGGGGTCTTTAGTTTTTTTAATGAATGTGTGGATTCTTTGCAAAGTTGAAACGCAAATAAAAAACCAGTGTAACTCAAATATGGCAAAATCTGTGAAAGGGACAAAGGAAGACTTGCAATCTACTTCATGGAGTGGTTACATTATTAATGTATAATACATTTTTAATCAGGAAATTCGAGGTAGATTTTGTTCTTTTAGCTGGATACCTCAAAATGATACCAGTGGAGCTGATTCAAGCTTATGAAAGATCTATATTCAACATTCATCCATCACTTCTTCCTGCTTTTGGAGGCAAGGGCTACTATGGTATGAAGGTTCATAAAGCAGTAATTGCTTCTGGAGCAAGGTATACTTCTCATGAAATATCTCAAGCACTTCAGTGAAACATTACTGTACTTGGTTCTTGATAACATGTCTGTGCTTCATTTTTCTGTGTTGGTCAGGTTTTCAGGTCCCACTATTCATTTTGTTGACGAACACTATGACACAGGGCGTATCCTTGCACAGCGTGTGGTCCCTGTGCTTGCTAATGATACTGCGGAGGAGTTGGCTGCAAGGGTTCTCAACGAGGTAATGACAGACTATATCATTAATCAGCTCCCAGAAAGGGTGGCATTTTAAGCTATTCTATAGTTTTAACCCTGAATGGAGTTCAGCCAATATCTTTGTGATAAGCATTCTGTTAGGAATGATTTTAGGGAACATCTAAAATGTGAAAACCTCTATAGGTTTATTGTAGAAAGAAAAATTGGGGAAAGGGTCAAATTGTAAATTATAGTTGACTGGGTCAAGTTGTTAGCTATTTCTGTTAATACGTTGGAAGTCTTTTACACAGGACTTTGTCTTTCTGGTTTTCCAGTGTGAAAAGGAGAGTGCTCCTTTTGGGGTTCTACTTTGTATACCTTGGTTCTTGAAAGAGTCTTGTTGATAATCAATACAAAAGTCATACACTTCTTTTTCTCTCTTGTTGTCTTTCTATTATCTTTTTTTATTTCAAGATATTAACACATTCATGAACCTTGACATTTATGCAATCGAAAGACCAGCAACTTAGCAGACTGTCAATGATAGGATGGGCATAAAGAGGCCCAAAAGAAGGAAAATAAAATGCCACAGATTTTATAAGATGGTCTTAGAATGTTAGAAATAATATTTATAATATTATTTAGTTTAACTTTAATCCCTAAAATGAGATGATGCACTTGTAGGTTCATCATTTAGTTGTTGGTGTCTGTTTGGTGATACAAGTGTCTTCCTCTCTCACCTATGAAAAAAATGAGAAATATCAATATTTATGTTTATCTTCTTTATAGCTTTAGTGGTAGATTTTAGAGTAGTGTAGTTATTTGCTTCCTATCATTCAAGATGAACTCCATTGACTAATGTTTATTTATTTATTTTTTCAATTTAGGAGCACCAATTATATGTTGAGGTTGTGGAGGCTTTATGTGAAGAGCGTGTGGTTTGGAGGGAAGATGGTGTTCCTCTCATCCAAAGCAGAGAAAACCCCAATGAATTTCGCTGATTACCATTGATATGGTATGATATACTCTTTTGCATTTCCTTGATGAAGTCTTGCATCTGATGGGATTTTTGTTTCTCTTATAGGGGATTTTGGTTGTGAAAACTTCACATTTACCCCAAAGCTGTTGTAGTTAATGAATTGTAATTATTAGGTAGGTAATTTCAGGTGCACTCATAGGAGACATATAATAAGCAAGAAGTCACAAACTTATATCCTCATCTGATCTGCATAAACTGATATATGCTCTTGGTGGATTTTAATATGGGGTGGATTCCTTCATCCCCTGCACAAGTTTCCACGAACATATCATGATTTTGCTCCTCGATAAAGAAATTATCTACTATACTATTTGGATCAGAGATTTGATGTGCCATAAGACATTTTGTAATTTATAAATATTGAGTCTGTAATTGAACTGTCTCTGAATGCCAAAGCTGAATTAGTTCTTTGTTAGCCATTTATTTACAAGTATTCTCCTGCTACTTCACTTGTTGAGCATATTGAAGGTAACCCAAATTGAACTTTGATTCATATTACTCTGGAAAGTTGCCGTATAATGTTATTTTGGCATTTTTAAAAATAAAAATGTTAAATATAAGTGACGCTATTAACCTATCTAAATTGTAAGTGCGCACAGGAAGAAAGTTAGGAAATGTTAAAATAATAGTAGTAGAAGCTTGGGAACTTAGAAGAGTTGGTTTGCCAAAGGAGATTTTCTTCAGTAGGAAGATGTTGACTATTCATGTTGGTAAAGAGGGTATTTATTTAAATTGATTGTAGGAAAATCACACTTGCTGTTTGGGGAAATTCATGGGTCTATTGAGAAAGCTAAATTACTCAACATTTATGGGTTATTTTTTATTTTCTTCAACGCAACTGATATGGTATAATTTCTAACTTTTTTGTATTATTTTATCAAACTATAATGATTATCATTGCCATTACTACAATATAGTTACGATTTGTGGAGGTTAAAAATGCAATTTTTGACTGCTAAAAACCTTTACAAATGTCAACTGTGAGGTTAAAAATCTGTTAGAACTACATGCCTCGTAAATAAGTTCTAGCAATTTTCTTGCAAAAACACTAATACTTTTCTGACAATTATAAACACTCTTTATTACTGTTTTCAGATTTTTATGTTTAAGTAAAACTGTAGAAATTGATACTAATTTCTTTAGTTATCACGGTAAGAATTCTCTAGAGAAAAAAAAAATGCTGAAGAGTGAGGGTAGAAAATGGATTGCTAGAATATTAAATAACATATATTTTGTAGTGGGTGAACTCTTGCTACAGTAAGGGTTCTTCTTCCCAGGGTTTCTTTCTGCACCTCTATAAAGTGTAAAAATTGTCAAAAATACCTCTCCATTGTGGTGGTTTCGTTGGACAATTTCTGAATTGAATGATATATAAAACATTTGGAATTATACAATTTAAAAATTAATTTAGAAATTTTTTTGAATTACATAATTTTAAAATTAGAAATGTCGATATTATATTTCAGATTATTTTAATTTCAAATTATTTATTTTCATTGTTGTTTAAATAAATTATATAAATAAAAACATATTTTGAATTATACAATTTAAAATATATTTTAGATTATACAATTTAAAAATATATTTTAAGATTTTATAATCCTAAAATATATTTATAATTATATAATTCGAAAATTATTTTACAATCTAGAAAACTCATCCACATTATTTCTTGTATGTCACTTATTCACCCAGTGCATGATAATGCTTTCACAATCATGTCAGATATTCTTTCCATTGAGCATACTTGTGTTAAATATTGCTCTGTGCATGATAATGCTTCCACAATCCTGTTAGATATTCTTTCCATTGAGCACACTTGTGTTAAATATTGCTCTTATTATCTTAAGATGTGTTTGGTTGGATCAATTTAAAAAGATTTATTATCCAAGAAGATGAATTTGGATAAATGAAAGCTGTTTGGTTGACCTAATTTGAAAGAATAGATTAGGAGAGATTTACAGGATGAGGGATCTTTGTTCATATGAAGAGATTTGAAAGGATTTGAAGGGATGAAATTAGATATTACAAAATATCTGATGACTTTTAAATAGAATAAATGCTGCAAAGTATTTTAAAGTATTGGTACATAACTAAAATAAAATGTATTTAATAAAAAAAATACAAAATATTATTTATATTTTACTAATAATTATTTTAAGAACAATTAATTACAAAATGATTAAAAGTAAATAAAAAATCAAATATAACATTTAATGATAATCATATATATGTTAATAAGAGTATTTAATTTTAAATAATTACTTTTAATTAAATGTTATCTATTAATATTCTTTATTTCAAATTTAAGTACACTTTTCATTTGTTTTAGTCAATTTAAATAGACTGTTTATATACTTTTTATTATAACTTATAAATATTTTTATAGAAATAAAATAAGAATTTAAAAAATTCGTATTTAATCTCTTAAAAATATAGTAAAAAAATATTTAACTTTTTAAGTAAGAGAATTAACAAAAAGATAAATTTAGAAAACATTTACAATTATTATTAATATGTACCAATATCCAAAAAATACAAGTTGCAAACTATTTTTATTTAGACTAATAATTTTAAAAGTTTCAATTTAAGTAAATGTAAAAATAATTTATACTTACAAAAACAACAATAAATTTCAATAAAAAAAGTAGTTTAGATGGTAGGGATTTTTTATTTTTTTTATAGATTTCTCTTAATTATGATTTAGACTAAATTGTATATTTTAATTGAATAATAAATTTGTGATTTTATTGCATTATTTAAGATTTATGTTTAATTTTAAATAATTTAGAAGATATGCTTTAAATAATTTTAGTAATGTTTTTTTTATATTAAAATCAATTCAATCCAATTCATTTTAATTTTTTACCATCTTATTTCATAAGGGCTAATTAATAATTTCAGAAATATATCAATTAAAAAAATAAAAACAAATCTGTAACATTTATCAAATCATTTACAAACTTTCATAATATATCTCCTCAAATCCCTTCAAATCTTATCATCTCCAAACAACTCTAAAAACATTTAACCTTTTAAGTAGGAGAATTAATAAAAAGGTAAATTTAGAAAACATTTAGGGTGCCTTTGGATTGAAGGATGAATTTGAGGGAGTGGAAAAGAGTGGATTTGAGATGAAAGTGTGTGTGTGTGTTTGGATGAAGAGAAAGATGCTAAGAAATGAAGGAAAAGTTTATAAAAATTTATGAATGATGTGATAGAAATAATTAATAAAATAATGTTTTAATAGATGAAATAAAATTGGATATAATTTATAAAATAAGATTAAAGTTAAAAAATAAATTATTATTTATATTTTTTAAATTTATTTTAATTTTATTATGATTTATTTGTATTTTATGAATTTATTTTAATTTTATTATTATTTTATAATTTTATTGTTTTATTATTGTAATTATTATTTATGATTTTATTCTTATTTTTAATTTTTTATTAATATTATTAGAATTTTATTTTTATAATTATATTTATTTTTATTATGATTTTATAAATTTATTATTAATATTTTTTTAATTTTTAACCGTTATTAATATTGTATAATTTTATTATATTTATTTATGCATTTGACAGAAAAGATATATTAACAAAATATTAAATTTATCCTTATTTTATTAATTATTTAAAATTCTTATTCTATTATAAAATTAATTATTATATATTTTGTATAATTATTTATTATTTTAGAATAAAAATAAATATATTTATTATATTTTATTTCATTATAATCAAATTAATACTTTTTTAATTAAAAAATAAACTTTCAGTGTAAATAGCTGCAAATCACTCTTTGATAGATTGAAAAGTTGAAGGTGCACATTTCTTTTCGTTTTTCTAAATTCAACATTGATTTTCGAATTTCATGCGCCTTTCTTAGCTTCTCACTTTCCGGTTGTGGGAAGCAAACTGGGCCTAAAAGATAAAAAATTGTTCTCATTTAAAAATAGCTTATCAGTAATAGTCTGTTACTAATAGATATGTTCACATCAATAAGGATAAAACGCTCTTACTGCTATCTATTATCTTATCACTCCTGTGTGACAAATTTTTTAAATTTTTCTAATTCTTACCTTAAATTCTCAAAATAATGTATTTTATTTATTTTTAGATATGTATAATCAAAATGGTGTATTTTATTTATTTCTAGATATGTGTAAATCTATCTGAACACAATGTCAGTGTGAAGAAATAAATGAAATCATGAAAAGATAGCACAATTTTAGTTTATTAGAGGAAATGATGCAGTCAAAATTTAAATTAATGAGTTAATTAAAATAGTCAGAATACTGTATAATTTTATGGTGATTAATATTCTCCACCCATTCCTCTTCTTCTATTTTTTGCACGTGTATTGTATTACTACTGTGTAATTAAAATAAATATAAAGTTACAAAGTTGTTGTTTTATTTATTGATAAATATGTAATGGTTGAAATAAAAATTATATCAGTATGGGATTCATATATTGAATTAAATTAAGAGTAAGTTTGATATTGAAAAGAAAAATAAAATAAAATAAAATTAAAATTCAATAATAAAATATATTTAGTGAAATTAAGTATAAGTTGAATATTTGAATTTAGTTACTAATATAAAAATAATTTAAAATAAAATTAAAATTTAGCAATAAATTTAGAAAGAAAAATTTGAAAATATTATATAATTTTTTAAATAAATTTATTGTTAGTTTTTAAATTATGTCTAGGTAATTTTTCTTCACAATATGTAATCACTCTTCTATTCAAATTAACTTCACAATTGTTCAATTACTTAATCAGAATTAATTTCAACCATTACATATTTATCAATAAATAAAATGACTTTGTAACTATCCATTTATTTTAGTTGCACAGTAGCAACACAGGCACCTGAAAAAAAAAAGAAGAAAAGGAATAGGTGGAGAATATTAACTATCTTCATTAATTTAAATCTTAGTTACATCTAGTTAAACTAAAATTGTGTTCTCTTTTCATGATTCTATTTAATGTTATTTAATGTTAAATTAAATCGTGTAATAAGGACACTGTTTCTTGAAGATGATATCTATCTCCTATACGTGATTTATCTATATCTCCAAATAAATAAATAAAAATACACCATTATGAGAATTTCAGATAAAAATTAGACCATTTTAGAAAATTTGTCCTCTTGTGTAGTATTTGATTTCCTTTAACAAACTGAGACTAGAAATATCGTTACTCAGATTCATAAAAAAAAAATATAGATATCTTTTAACATATATAACATGTTTTCGTACAATTTTCGAAAATCAGTACAACTTTCGTAAATCAATTAAAACTTTAGTAATTGTTTGGAAAGTCAGTTAAAAATATTATCAATTTTTTTTATTAATTTAGAATATAAAAGCTAAAAAATTTAAAATAATAATATACTTATATTAAAAAATTTAAAAGATAATAAAAAAAGTAAGCAGGTTAATCATAAAAATATTATCTAACAAATGATTAGTTCCGATAATATCTTCTTATATTATTTATATGTGTAGATTTATAGGGTAGTTAATAATCTTAAACATGAATAAAATATTCTTAAAACTTTGATAAAATGAATATATGTTTGTCAATAAGTCACCTAATATTTTAATGATAAGAAATAATAGTAAATTTTGGTTTATCTAATGAGTTTTTAAAGTATGAATCAAATTAAAACCTTTTATTCAATATCAAATAAAGTTTGTTATTCACAAAATAGGAAGCACAAAATATGAAGACATTTTTTTCTCTTAGAAGTATTAAATGACTTGCGAAGAAGCAATGAATGCATGAAATGTTAAACAACCTTGTTATCATCAAACAATATCAATGCAACATTTAACTCTTAGAAGATTGTTTATCTTTAAATGAGAAATCTCACAACTTTAAAGTAAATCCTAACACATGCACAACCTACCCTCTAAGTAAGTAAGTGATGTATTCTCATTTAAGTGCGATTAATATAGATGACATAGTTATTCTGATAAAGTTTGTCATTTTCTTTAACAAAAGGAGTATAACAATTAATATAAAACTTAAATTCAAACATTTATAATGGAAAGCTCTGACACAAAGGGCAACACAAAATCACTAAGTTACAAAAGATTTTTTTGGGACATCTAAAAATAGAAGTTCATCATGCATATGAAAAAATGTTGAGAAGTTAAAAATTGATGACGAATAAAACATATTCATTCATTCTTTTAAGGCTTCTGAGTGCTTAGATAAATCATCTTCTAGACAGATTAGTAAAAGAGAGTTGTTCCTTATTAATCTTTCATATGTACAAAGTTGTCTCTTAAAACAATGAACTCACATTAAATTTACTCATTAGAGTATGAACCTTGTAAACAACATTTTTGTAATTTCTGTAGTTATATAGCCTGAAGAGAAGTAGTATATTTTGTTTGAAAAGACATTGTGTACTTGTACTTAAAGTTAGGAAAAGTTTATCACATATTATGGAACGACTTTTTACAGTCTTTTAAACTATAAATGGCAGGAAGAACACTTATGAACAATGTTTAGTTAGTAAAACCCTTTGACTTTGATATTGGAAAATTAGACGTAGTGAAGATCAAACGATAAACTATATATAAAATGTACTTATTGTCTCCTATTACACATAACTTCTATAAGTGTCTAATAGGTCTTATTTTGAAAAACTTGCAAGGTTGTTTTAAAGCTCTATTTAAAACCCTCTAACCTCCCTTCCTCAGTCCTCTTGGTTTAGCTTAGCTTCAATTTCCTTTTCAAGAGCATTGCTTAGAGAGTGAGTTGTGCAAATGTTAAGATCTATTTTGAAAATTATGAGACACCACTTTCGGATAAGTTTATTCCATGAATCCGAAGATATAGTTTCTAAAGACATAGTCTCCGAAGGCAGTCTAGTCTTTCGATAAATCGTCTTTACCTTAATTATGCTTACTCGATCTAAATTTTATCATTTCATTCTCTCTCTTTTTCTTATTAAAAATATCCTGCAATAATAATTTGCATTATTAACCTTAAGCTTATTATTTGTAAAATACAAGTTAAAAGAAAATTAATATGCCCTACTTCCAATAATTTTATATTAATTAACTTACACAATTCTCATGTCATGATAATTTTCGAATAATGTCATGTAATTCATACTCAGTTTCGCTTTTAATGCAATAGGACTTTATTGCTTATGATTACTTATGATTACTTAGTGTCCAAGGAACTACATAGAATAAAAATCAAAAGACAATACCATAAACTGTGTAAGTGTAAACTCAAACAAAAACTTGCAATTTATAACAGTGCAAGCTTTTTGATAACATAGTTATTCATTAGAAGCTCATCAGATTTAGGGGCAAAGGAGTTACAACATAAGAACTTATACTATTCTGATGCTGCTGTATCTGCAACCATGAACCTTTTTGGCTTATAGTGAAATATACAAAACAAAATAAAAAAGTGAAAACCTGTGGATTGAAACTAATGGAAGGGAAGTCCTCTAGATTCTGAGCCTGGTGACCCTTCACTACTTTGTGAATCCCCTCTCCATGCATCCTGCACTTGAGATGCAAACTGCAAGTTCCACAAAACATCCTCTATGGATGGCCTATCTTCTGGCTCTTTGGCCACACACCTCACACATATCTCCATCATTGTCTTCAATGATTGATCCAAGCATGCCTTACGAATTGCTGGATCAACCACATTCCTCCTACCCTCTTCATCAGCTCCTAAGCTTGCTTGCAACTGCCTCATAAGAACCAAGCATGAATGTGAAAACTATGTTTTTATTGAATGTGGATTATGAAAACTAACACTATCTTCCAAGTTAGGAGACACTGATTTAAGCATCAACTATTCTCTAGTTGGATCAAACAAAAATTCTCTATCAAATTAACAAATTACAAATTTGAAAGACAAATAAAGCAGAAAAAAGAAAATGGCACAATGGAAATGAATCAGAGTCCTGTATTTACCAGATCCCTAAAAGCCTCTGCATCATTCGCTGTCTTTATTTGCCTTCCTAGAATGAGTTCGAGAAGTATCACTCCAAGGTCATATACATCAGACTTATCTTCATGCTTTACACTACAAAAAGGCAGCAATCATTAAAAACCAAGCTTTCTTACTTGCATATACATACACATACACATTTGTGTAAACAAGATCCAAAGTATTTTTTCTACACTGAGACATGATGAGTTCTATTTTTCTAACATGTTACGCAACCTGATTAACTTTCTATCATCACCTTTTATTGTTGCTAGAATGTTTTAATCCACTTGAAGAATTTCCATGTCGAACCTGGAAGGATAAGTTAAGGTGAATAAGTAGTACCAACTAAGGCATTTCTTTCATCAAGGAAAAACTGTAAAATGTCAAAATTGTTTTCTTCTTACCTTCCCCATGTTAGATAACAAAGGCAGGTGATAACTGCTGATTTTTGCAACAAGATTCTGATCCAATAAAACATCTTCTATCTTGAGATCGTTGGAATATACACCAGGGACAATCCCTGTGTGCAAAAACTGGATTCCCTTTGCCACTCCAATTGCAGCTCCAATGCGTTGGGTCCAACTCAAGCATTTTTTAGCATTCTCATCTGCCAAAATTGAGGCATCAATACCATAATTCTGAAGAGAATGGAGAATAACAAAACTAACATTACTGTCACAATATTACATTACACCATGACACTGAAATTACTATTTAAAGAGAGTATATCATTGATGAGTAAATAGTCTATGTGATGATCATGTAAAAAGTTTTTATATGAACTTATCTAATCACAGATTATAATTCTTGATAAGTTTGTTGACCTCTAAAATAACTACTTTAAAAATCATACATATCATGATATCTTATTAGCAGACTCACATTATAGAACGTTTCACAGTAATATTGCTTGTAAATTAAACTCAATTTCGTCCACCTCAAATGCAAATTTTGAACTTCATGGAAGTTACCAATACAGATCACTTAAGGTAGGAGATAAATAAATTTGTAACTACTACTAATGAAATCTTTAAGAAGATATAGATATAAGACTTCTAGAAGGAAACTATTATCCTACGAAAGAATCTGCACTAACAAACTTTCCCTATCCTTTCTTTGTCATGTCGAATAATACAATTTTTAAAACCTCCTATATGAGAAAAAAACTGTTGTTTTGAGCAATTACCAGAGATCCAATTCCTGAGCGTGCCGTTTGGCACGTATTCAAAGACAAGATATACTTTGTTGACACTCGAATCATCCAAAGAACATTCAAAGCAGTGTCCAATGGCACTGACTAAATGACGATGCCTGAGTTTTGATATCAGCTCTATGTGGTTCACAAAGTTTTGAGTGCTGTATTTCTTTTTCATTTCTACACATCGAATAGCAACCACCGAACCATTCTTCAGCTGACCTCTGTACATCTGAAACATCAAAACACACTATTTCAAAACGAAACACTCATCACATAAATGTTTAAACAGTTGCAATTTAACTGTAACTAACAACTTCATGCTACATAGTTAAGTGAAGCATGACTGCATGGCCAAATTAGTTTGTGACGCTGGCAAGTGTACCACGGTCAATGAAAGGAAATAAAACCACTGATTTTGTATGAATATAGTTCAAAGAAAATATTTCTATATATGCAAAATACTTTGAGACATTGTAGCATACCTTTCCATAAGAATCTTCACCCATTAAAGAAACTGTGTCAAAGTAGTTTGTGGCTGCCTCAATCTCTTCCAATGAGAAACTTCGATAAGTTGGTAGGCCAACTGCTCCCAACTTCTTTGTTTGAGATATATACCCTTTTAAGTACAGAAAAAAATACATGTTTGTCAATTGTATATCCTTAATATTGCCAATCTATATATATAAAGAGAGAGAGAGAGAGAGAGAGAGATTTACTTGCATCAGAAAGCAACTTAGAAGTGTAACCAGAAGCAGCATTTTCTGATATTAATCTTGTTGGAGGATTCTTCATTTTGATTCTAGCATTTCCTCTTCTAACAATAAAGAAAATTAGCAAAAGAAGTGCTACTCCTCCAATAGTCCCACCTACAATGCCTAGGGAAAGAACTACCTTAGATACTTGTCTGTGCTTCTTTGTCTCAGGTAATATTCCCACAGCTAAGGCCTCAGTGTGGCAAAAAGGCTGCGGTTGCTGATTTTGATTCGCAGTGTCTAGACAATTTCTAGCATAAAGGAAAGTCCTATCACTGGAATTTGACACTAAACATTTAGGTAAGCTCCCAGTCAAAAGATTTGAGGATAAATCCACCACATTAAGCTCTGAATTGCAAGACAGATTCTCAAAAAGCATCCCAGATAATTTGTTACCAGAAATATTCAGATAAGTAATAGAAGGAAGTGACAACAATCCTGGCTGAAATGGCCCCACAAGTGCATTTGATGATATATCCAAACGTTCAAGCTGATAGTATGAGCTCAATTCAGCAGGAATACCATCCCTGAACCTATTGTTTCTTAGCACTAGTGTAACCAACTTGTTACCAAGTTTAGGAAATTGAGGTCCAAAGGCATTATCATCCAATTCAAGCACTTGAAGATTCGTCAAACGACTAAAATCAGGCAGCACCCCATAAAAGTGATTATGAGAAAGTGAAAGAGCTCTCAAATTCTCCACATTACCAAGGGAACTCGGTAGAGTTCCATTGAACTTGTTATTCTTCAAACTAAGCACAGTTAAGGCTGGAAGTGAATCAAGCCAAGGAGGAAATGTTTCAGCCAGCATGTTGTTGTCAAATATGAGTGTTTGGAGATTTGTGAGTGAAGAAAGTTCCTGAGGAATGGAACCATAGAGAAAATTGGAACTCATGTTAACTATTTCCAGGGATGACAAACGAGCTATCTTACCAGGCAAAGGACCCCAAATACCCAGAGAAACCAATGTGAGCACTTTCAAACTGGGAAGCCTTACTAGTGTTGTGACAAAGGAATTTATTGAGAAATTTCTAGAGAGAGGTGAATCTCTTCTTTCACCTATTATGTGAAGCTGTGTTATGGTGTCTTCATAGCACACTACAGAGAGGGAAGAGTTTGAATCTGTGTTGCAAAAATCTGTGTCGTTGCTCCAGTTGCTCAAAGCAGAAGGAAAGTTCAATAGCTGCTGAATTCTGAGAAGAGTCTGAGAGGTAGAAGATTGTAACTGCTCTGAGTAACAGATAGAAAGCAAAAAAGTAACTAACACCAAAAACACTGAGGGATGGTGTCTATTTGCCATTAGACACAAGTCATGCAGTGAATGAGAGAGTTTTGGTTATATTCTCAAAAGGATTGGAATTCTCTCAAAATTGAAACTTCGGGGGTACATGCATAAACCCTGCAATTACAAGAAGGCGTGTTAATTTACATAGCCAAAAAACAAAATGGAAGAATCTACTGAATTAAAATAATCAAATTTTACTGACTATTGAATGAATGAACTCTAAGTTTCAAGTAAATCCAAAGGTAAAATTCTCAAAGAAAATCATTGTGTCACGCAAACTCAAAAAGGAAAACCACTTGAGAAAAGTTTAGACATAATTCAACATGCAGAAAATAGAACAAAATGAGTCCTAACCAAAACCAAAATACTTGAAACAGAGAGAGAGGGACAGAAGAAAAGCTGGGAAGAGGGGAGAAAGCAAAAAGTTGCATGCCTTGAGAAGTTGCAGAGGCCACCCAATTGAACAAAATCCAAAATTTTTTCAACCATACATTTCAGAAGTGAGTCTCCTGAAGCCTGGAAACCATTTCTCAAAGGGTGAGCTTTCTCTTCTCAAACCAAGACAACAGTGATAAGAATTGAGACTTGAAAACAAATGAAAAAGACCAAAACTCACACTGTCCTCTCTCACAAGATGACATTTCATGGTTATCAGTCATAATAAATGAGAGTGACAATTTTATTTCCCCTATTTGTTTTGGTTGAGAGAAAATGGTTTTTTCTTTGTTTGTGTGGCAGAAGCAAAAGAAAGATTCTTGCAATGAGGGAAGCCTTTATTCTTTACTATGATATGATTCTTTAACCTTTTAAGGCTTTAACCTCAGCATGTGGTGCCAGCAGATTTCCTTGAAGGAGCTAGTTTTGTACTTTTCTCATAACTATGAGTAGGGAAATTGGCTGAAGATAGCTTTGGTTTTGGCCCAGAGTTCAGTAAGGGAAGCTGTCACTTTCATGGAGGGGTAAGCCTTTGCTTTCTCTCTCCAACTTTATGACATGGTCCCCCCCTATTTATATCTGTTGTTGCTTTTGCCTTTTGGTTCTTACTTCTCTCTCTCACCAACCTCTCTACCTTCATTTATGTGTCAATGGTTGGAACATGGATCCATGAAACCTTCCTAGTAAGAGTTTCATCTGAAAAGTTGGTAAATCCATGTCAGCAAAGGATGCAAGATCTTGAAGGAAAAGGAAGGAACCACACACTGTTTTACACGGATGGTTAAATCATGTGATGGTTGTTTCTTAACAAACCACTTCAGTCTCTAGAATATCTTGTGAAAAGATACACTTGCTCTTTTTTGGTACTTCAAAAAGATGGCTTGGGTAAAAATTGTGTTTTCTGTTCTTTGCATGAGGAAAAATAATGCAGATCTAATAAATGATTAATCAAAAGAATAAATTCTGTTTTTTTTCTTTTTACCTTTGATGCAAACAGTTTTTCTTAAATTTCTATCTCTATGATCCTTGACATGATTACTAGTTAACCATGAGCCTCTATTATCAATTTTGTGACTTTAAAATATAAAATAAATATCTTAGAAAAAAAAGGTTAAAACTAATAACATAGTATTTCAAATACAAAAAAATAATAATTTATTAGATGTTTAAAATTAGTTGGTAATACGACAGCACTAGATGTAAATCAAAGAAAAGATATTAGCAGACACGTTCGTAATTATTTAGCGCTATTAAGAGATTTGTGCATATTAAAAAGTATTAAAATGTAATCCATATTTAGGGAAAATGACGGAATATTTTGAAATAATAAAATAAATAAGATAATTTAAGTATCTCTTATGACTCATAATAGAGGAGAATGATTCAATTTAACAAAAATGTGATGACTATTTAAAAACGTTATATGAATTATAAGTTAATGAATAAAACATTATTTAAGTTTGATCTCTATAAACAAAATATCTTTGAAGAAACATCAATATTTATAAAGACAAAGTTAGATATTTCAGATATTTCACTGTTCCTCGGGCCTACATGTTTCGTCCTAGTTAAAGCCAATGAATCTTCTTAATGGTTCCTTGGTTGATAGGTGCCTTAATTAATTTTTCCTCCTTTGTAAAATAATAAGTGAAAGTTTAACATAAAAAATAAATATATATCATGTGATATTTGAAATTTTAATAAAAAAGGGAATTTAATTTAATTTTACCTCTAATTCATAATTGTTTTGATGATATTTAATACAATGTGGCCTAATTTTTCAAATGAATAAATATAATTTACTATAACTATTATATTTATTATTTTTTTTTCAACGAAAGATATTTATTACCATTTTAATCTTTGTAAAAAAAAAACCCTAAACGTCTTTTATTTTAAAGTAGAGGGAATAATTCACTCTTAAATCGACTTTTGAGGGAACAAATTAACAATTCTTTTAATTTTTTTCAGAGTAAACCTAATAAAAAACATATTCACCCTAGACCCACTCCCAATTTTTTAAAAACATTAAACCTTTTTTATATGAACAGAAATCATGCCTCTCCCATAGATTTCCCAATTGAAATGTTGAAATAGTTTTGTTTTTTTGTCCTGCTGGAGTATAGTAATATATAAATATAGAATTTAAAAATTAAATACACTTAATTAATAATTTTTTTTGCATGAGTAAAAAATTTATAATGTAATAATATCTAAATAATATTAATTTAATATATTTTACTAATTTAAAAAACATATATAAATTTTGAAAACATTAAAGATTATTTTTAATATTATAAAATATTTTGACTTTATAAGTAAATTTGAAATTATTTTAGAACCGTGTTTATATAAAATGAATATAAGTATTTAAAATAGTAACGGTTATATTAATGATTATTAATTAAATATTATTATTAAGAAATTAAGATAATTAATATTAATAGTAATAATTAATATTAGCTTAACGTTATGCTAACGTGTATTGATAATTAATATGAATATTAAGATTTACACCAAACTCATATAAAGAAATAAATAAAGCAAATTACCAATTCAACCTAAAGGAGTAATATAAAAAGAAAAAAAAAAGCAAATGAATAAAATTAAGGTAAACCGATCAGGAGAGGTTCATCTATATGTTCAAAAACAAAAAATAAATAAATAAATAAAAAGAAAATTAAAACTAAAATATATAAACTCTTCTATCATTTATTTTTAAAATACTCACTCTAATAGTTTTTTAGAAGTACATTTTATAGGTCTTTCAAGTTTTTTAAAAGTTTCAGTCTACCTTTTCAAGTTGATTTAACATTTAGAAATTAACTTACACTCCTCTTCAAAAAAAGAGTCTAAGTAACATAATTTGAGTTAAAAGTTTCCTCCTCCAAAATATTTGCCTACCTCTTAAAAACTAAATGTTATCTTATATTTCACTACATTTAACTATGAGTTTATGATAAAACAACTTTGTAATTTTTATACCTTCAGGACATTCTAAAACACTACTAACTCTTCACTTCAAATGACCAAAAGTAATTTGGCAAAGGATTTTACACCATGTACAAAAATTGGCTTCGTAATCAATAATTGTAAAAAAAAATAAAAATTAGACACTCAATTTCCTTTGTGTGTTCCATTATAAGTTCTATATGTTAGTTCAACACACTCCTTTCAACTTCTATTTAGGTAATTTATACAAGGAACAACGAACATGTTATCTAATTATCATGTCATGGACACTTGGTCATCATACCCATCAAAAGACATCTACCTTGACATGCATGGTAGTGTGTCACCGCCAGAAAGAGTTTGGAGAAATTTCCTCCAAAAGACAATTTAAAAAATACAAAAATATAAAAAAATATATATAGAGAGAGAGTGAAGCCTTCCATATGACAAAAATAGCTTGAAAAGATGTATAGGTTTGAATAATTTGTTTTAATATTAGAATAAGGCTTACTAGATTATAATAACTAATTGTAGATGTCTATAATACTACACCTCCATTTAGATTAGATATGATGTGACTTTTTATCCTATAAAAAGGAGATCATTCATGCCTTGTAAAATCATCTTTGAATGAACACACAATACAAAGCTTTTGATAGCCTTTTATATGTTCTTTGTATGAGATGATGTTGGCTTTGTTGAATTTTCCTAAGTGATCTCTTCTTCTCTTACCTTTCTTTGAGCATCCAAGAGAGTGTCTCACAAGATCTTAATGGTCAAGGAAGAGCACGATGCCAATTTCTCAAACCTTGTTTTATTTCTCCATCAAGCAAGAAGCAAAACTCCACAACTCTATCCTCCACAAAGACAGTGCATGGTAGTTTCCAGATACTAATAACTTCTTTGAGTAAAATATCAAGTGGAAAATGACTTTAGTTTTGAAAACAATATTCAAGTATATTATGACAATATTATTGCAATTAACTTATCCAAAAACCCCATCCAACATTCAAAGAACAAGGATATTGAAGTAAGCTATCATTTCATTGGTGAATATGTCTAGAAAAATATTTTTAAACTCAAGTTTGTTAATAACATAACCAATGGGCTAATATCTTTAAAGGTTTTTCTAGTGGAACACTTCAATTCCATTAAAGAAATCTAAATATGACAAATTTCTTTAATGCCACTTGAACAGACAATGTTATCCTTTGTACAATACTAATAATTTTATTGAGTTTGTACAGCAAAAACTATCAGATGATAGTCATCAGAAAGTTGGTAATAGGTCATCTTTTGACGGTCTTTAAGAGGGAGAAGTTATAAAGTTTAAAATGTGTAGAAAGTGAAAGCTCAAAGGGGGAGAATAATAGGAAAGCTAATAAAGCATGAAAGGAAGAAGGCTAAAAGTTAACAACTTTAAATAGTCTTCTAAAAGAGGAGAATGGAAGATGGTAGATAAAAGAAGAAGAAGCATTAAGCTAAAAGAGAGCTTAGACTCAAGAATATCATGAGTTTAATAGACTCTGTTTGTTTGAGGGGGAGCTTCCAAGAAGAAGATAAAAGATGAAGACCCAAATTTCCTTTATTTCTTCTACCCTATACTTCTTTTTAATTTTCTCGAAAATTTGTTGATGAAAACTTAATCTAGTGAAATTGCTTTTTGAAAATATATATGTTTAAAATTTATTGCAGTATAAAAAAAAGGGAGATTGTTATATCACAATTCAACAAACCCTTTTATTTGGTTTTGATTTTATGCTTAAATAATAAAGTATGAAATATAATTTTATAAACATTAGGTCTCCTTAGATGCAAGTGCCTTGTCTAGCCAAATAAGTGCAAGTATTTTGGATGACCAAACACAAACATTACTTGTTATGTGCTTTGTCTAATAGACGAAGGCATGTTCCTTAGTACTCTTTGTCTAATAAGCTTATACTTGAATAGAGGATAAGTATACATATCAAATACTTACAAATGTTTACTCTTTACGTGTAGAAAATGTTTGCCTCTTCGTTTCTTTTAAGAGGATCTCACTTTAAAATGTTAACATCAAGATCTCTTGAGGAATATGCTTAAAATTAACCCACACAAACAACTTTTCTAAAAAGATAGAATGCCAAAACTACAAAGTAAGTAAACTATATCAGGTCCTATCTTTTTTTGCTAAGAGAAAAGAAATTACCTACCTAGGCTTGATAAGTTTTATTATGTGTTAGAGAAGCTTCATAAAGAGGCTACTTGCCTTTATTGCTACATGAAAAGCATTTAACATGTTTAGGTGCTTGAATGTGGTCAAACAATAGCCCAAGAAGATGAAAGACCTGTAAACCTCATAATCACTCCAAAATGATTTGAAATGACTCTTTTCTTCTCATCTCTATATATAGAATATCTCTATGAAGAAGAAAGGTTAACAAGACAACCACAGCTTAGGGGAGTTTTTCTAAACACTTTCAATATTTAATGTAATCATAAACCTTTTGTATGTGAGGAGTTCACAACTAAGAGAGTGTTCTTAAACTTATATTCATCTTAGAATGTTAATCTCTTTCAATAAGCAAAATCTTGTGATCTTTTATATCACAACCTTTGTTTATCAAAGTGTTTTATCCAGGAATCGTTGGATGCAAACAATATTGATGTTTTTTTTTAAAAGTGGTTGTTTCCAAACAATACTTGTACCTTAGCCAAAAGTGTTTGTGTCTAAAAAATAATTGTATCTTAACCATAAGTAATTCGGTCCAAATAATACTTATATCTTACAATAATAATCTATATTAGTGGAAACTTGATCAAGTTGATTAAGAACTAAGACATAGTCCATGTGTTCTAGATGAACCAATATAAAAATAGTATGTGTTATTTTCTCTATCTCTTATTTTTTGATATTGCATGTTATTGATCTGCAACTAAAGTAAGAAGGAGACTTTTGCAAAATCGTTCTTTAAAAGAAGTTTTTAACATTGCCTTTGTCCTGTTGAAGTTACATATTTCGTCAAATGTAACTCTTAAAGGAAACAACATCAAACTTTGTCTAGTTGTGTTTTTCAAGATGAAGCTGTGTGAAAAGTTTTAAAAAATTTTAAACACATAATTCAACCCTCCCTTCTTATGTATTTATTATGTTATCATAATTTTAGTTCAATAATATAACAATCAAGCCAAATATAAAGCATTAATTGTTAAGTTAAGGCTTGTTTGGGAGTTGGAAGTAAAACAATTCAAATGTCAAAGTGACTCTCAGTTGATCACATGATAGATAAATGGAAACTATTAAGATAAAGAATCCTTATTACACAAATATTATCTTATTGTCAATGATTTGATTAGACAATTCACCAAATTCAACATTGTTCATGTATCAAGAGAAAAAAAATCAAGCTGATGTTCTTAGCTAGCTATCATGAAAACGGTTAGGAAACACCAAACTCTTATCCAAGAAATCCTTAGAATGCCAAGTTGGGACCACAAACATGGAGGAAAATTGACAACCAATTGGGATGGTTCTTATCGAGTAACTAACTCTCTACAAAACAGAGTATACGAGCTTGAAGAATTAACTAACAAAATTATAGTTAATCCAAATTGTTGTAGAGGAATGATGTACTGTTTTTTCCTTAGCTTAGTTTTTATTCCTAAGGAGAGTTTATCCTAGTTAGATTTTAATAAGGCACTTTCTTAAAATAAATCACAAATTCTTAAAATAAATCACAAATTTTTTAGAAATTTCTTCAAATCACCATATCGACTTAATGATACCTGAATGAGTACACTTAGATCCTCAAAGTAAGCGACCAAACTTCGAATGAAAGACATTCGATGAATTTAGGTACATCGATCAAGGTAAAGGGCTAAGACATTGAATCAAATTTATTCGATGTATACATGTAACTAATTTGTTCAAAGTAAACCACTATGATATTAGATTGAAATTATTTTATGTGTATATAGTTGTTCAAAGTAAACAACTAATACAATGTTATTTAATATATATACCTATGCCTTTCAAAGTAAATGATTTATCAAGTAATCAATAAAAAAATCAATGTAGAATTTGATAGAAAAGAGGTTGAATTTTTAAACATGAAAATTTTAAATGGTTAACCTAACCTTTATTATTAAAATGAATACTATCTTTACCAATAAAAATAAGCAATAAAACTTAATAGTAGATTATTATAGATTATTAAATATAATTTTTAATCATCAACTAAATCATATCAATGACATCTTTTCCTAAGTTAAATTGGCTAACATTATGGAATGAGAAAGGAAATAAATATTAGTTCATAAAATAACTTTTTTGAATGTTACATTATAAAACGAAGAAAAGTAAAACATCAATCTCCTAAATATGGTAATATCTCGAAGAAAACTAACCTCTCCCATTTGTCATAAAACGTGATGATTGAAAATATTCAATACAAAATAGTATAATAAACATAACTCCAATAATAAAAAATTCCAAAAAATAAACCTTCAACAAGTGATTGCAAAAAATCTAACCTTAAAATTAACTATAAATAATCAAAATAAAAATTCATTCATTTACATAACAAAATTTATAAATTTTGAGCTTTGGAAGTTTATATGTAACAAATATATCAAAATAAGTGGGCTACACAATTACAACTAAATATAAGTATAATATACCTACATGTATTCAAATAACTCATATAAATAACAATAGTATATGGTTAGTTAATCATAACTAGTAACTAATGAGTATTGGACTGAGACAATATTTAAATATTTTGATAATTAAATATATCTTTTGATTATTTATAGTCTTTCTTAAATTCCAAAACCTATAAATACATTATAATATCACACAAAATACTCATCACTTTTTTTTACTAAATATACATATTTTCTTTAATTTCTTACAAAGTTCTTTCATATTTAAACTCTAAAAAATCTTGTGCAGCATAATTTCTCTCTCCGACTCTTTTTTTAAAATAAATTCAATTCTCCAAAAACACAACTATTTCCATTCAAACTTAACATTTATGTCCAGTAAAAACTTTTTAGATGTCCCAGCAAATTATTTAAATTTATTAAAACTATTTAAAAATAATTGATAAACATGTTCTGAATGCCTTCATTATGTTTTAATGTATTAGAATTGGTAAATGAAAGCCAACTATATATCTTTTTTGTCGTTTTATCAAATTTATTTGTCCTTTTTTTATTGTTAAATTATTTTTTCAACGACTAAATATTTGCTGTATAAAATTTTACAGGTATAATGTCTTTTCAGAACCCATATTCAATTCTCAACAATCTTTTTTAGTTCTCAACCAAATTGTTAAATTATGCTGCACAAGATTGAACTTAAAGATTGTTCCAGGGAATATTGGAATAATAATTACTTTCCAATTAGTGTGTATCAGAAAAAGAAATCATTTAAGTAAATGTTAGTTCAATGTCTTGATTTGTTAATTGAATGTGGCATTAACTAGATACAAACAATGATTCAGGTATCAGGTAACATGTCAGATTTGCAACCTAATTCTCTGTTTAGTGTAATGAGATTTAATATGCATAGAAAATTTTTCATACACAATTTAAATTTAAAATATCTTTTAGTAGACCATATATGCTTAAGAATTAATGGGTCTGGTTTGACTTTATTAATTATAAAAAAAATAAAAAACTGGATTAGACGTGCATTCTAGAAAAAGAAAATAAAACAACAAAATTTTATTTACGTTGAATTGTCAAAAGGACAACTAAGTTGTTCACACCAAGATAAAATTATTACCTCTTTGTGATATTTTTTTATTTTCTTCCTATTTTTTAGGGTAGAAATTATGTCGTTCATGTATCAATATTTTCAATTATTTATACAATATCACCTCAACTAATTTTTTTATTATTTTTTTCTTACAGCTGTGACATACAATTTGTTTGAAGAATAAAATATGCAATTATAAAGAAAAATAAAGATGAGTCCATAGTCAAATTTATGCAATTCAAGAACCACCCAACCTATATAATAATTGTGACATATTTTTGTGGATAAAGATAACTGGATAGAGGGTACATGTGACATGTCATACACCATGTATAGTACCTTGTGCAGTATCTCAAATTGAACAAGACTTTAAAGAATGAAATGGCTAGTATCTCCAATTTGGTAATTATTATTGAATAAATATCAAAGTCCACCATTTTATAAAAATAATTTAAATTTAATTTTGTTCTTTAATTATTTATTTTAAATTTATTAAATAGTTACTTATTGTATTATTAATGTATAAAGTTCAATAATACTAGACATGAGTAAATATATTAAAAATTTAATCTCACATTTATTGAAAATGATGTTAAATTCTCTCATCTTAAGTTGGACTTAAATTACTTTATAATTTCAATTGGGAGTACTTTTAGTGAGGGTTAATGTGATGCCTTATACACTACGATGTTGGTCCATATAACTAAGAAATTTCATGTGGGAAGAAACAAAATCTGACATAATTTAACCAAATAATGTTAACCATGTAGCAAAAATGCAAAGGGTGTACTTTGCATTAGCATTATCATATCACATTCACATGTAGAATACCACCTAACTCATAAAGATGCTAGCTTTAAAAAACAAGAGACACTTCTGACAATTGCATGTAGTTGCCATTTGCAATGTACTTTAAGGGTGTTGAGTTATATATATTAGAGACATTGGTGGTTACAGCCTGTTCTAGGATTTTATACAAATAATAAAAATGAAAGAAGAAAAGATGAAAATTTTGTAAAAAAATAGTAGCACATGCATTAAATAAGGTATTATATTTTCTTGTGCATTAAATAAGGTATTATATTTTCTTGTGTCAACAGCCATACTTGTCTGTCCAAGTGCATTTTTTTTTCCAGTTGTGCTTAACTTCATAATTTTTTTTCTATGTTGGAATTTTGAGTTAGATTTTTGTCAGGAAATGATTGTCCAATGAAAATACAGCTTGCTAGCACTCAAAAACAAGTCCTTTGTTGTCAATAATTTGCGAAAACTTTTTTTCCCATTATTTTTTTTTTCCCTACTCTCTCTGCAGACCAATTAAATTCTTCAGTCATATACAGTAACTTTGGTTTAATCAAATAAAAAATTTATTATTTCAATACATCGATCACATCAAAATAATATCAAATTAAGTGTTAAGTCATTAAACATGACCACAATCCACGTAAGGAAAACTTTAATTTTTAAATAAAAGATTAAGTCTTACATTGAATGTGGAAATGAAAAAATTAAAAAATATATAAAGAAGATATGTAAACTCAATATTTTAATATTTGTTTTGGATCGAAGTTGATATCATTTTTTAGGTTGATCTGGCTTTTGTCTTATTTTTTTTATTTCTTTAATAAATTTTTCCTAATTTTTTTAACAAGTGATATGTGATGGTGACCTACTCAAATGGATACGGGTTGATCTCTATATTAAAAGTCTTCTTGATAAATATTTTAGACAATTGTTTAATTGTGTTTCGTTTAAGATATAAACGACATTACAAGTGAAAATCATTTATGAGTGAATTGAAAATGTTTCTATTAGAGGAAGAGTATACTAATGTAAAAAAGAAAAAAAAAAATAACACTCTCACTTAATAAAAAAGATTTACCAAGTATCCAAATAAATTTTTCTCTCACACTAACTTTTTTTATTAGATGAAATAATTCCAATAATATATTAAGGAGGAGTTTATTAATAATAACTGATTCTTATGTAAATTATTGTTAATAGACTAATTATTTATTGTGGAACTAAAATTGACCAAACTAACTACTTGGTGGCAGCTACCAAAAATAATTCAGAAAGAAGGAAAAATATATGAAGCTTCATATGAATAATGTTCCAATTATTTTGTCGGTGTTTGCTGAAAAACAATGTGAAAGACATAACAAAGAATGAGAATAGAAGTTGAACAGAAAAAGCATTCTAGGTAAAATAATGGTTACAAATTAATTGTACGAGGAAAGTGTAGTTTGAAGGGTTGAGTTGTGACCCACCACAAGAAGCGACAGAATGAAGCAACAAAGAGGCAACCCACCATGGAAGTGAGAGCTTTATTGTGTAACATAAGAATATTTGGCACACCCACTTGCTCCAACATCATTTTCTCATTCTCTTCCTTTTTCATCCATTTACCTTTTGCTTTCAAAAAAGATAGAGAATCATTTTCCCATGAATTTAAGAGGATCAATGTTCAATTCAAACCTTTCATAATAATTGGGAAGTCGGTGCAATGTGATCTTGAAGGAAATTGAAAAAGAATAGATATTTGATATTCTTTGGTGGACCCAAAAGTTGGATAGGGTCATAAATCTCATAACATTAGCATTAGGTTAAGGTGGGTCCTAAACATTTAAATAAGAAAAATAAGGGAGGAAAAACAATTAAAATCTGAGAAAAAAATTATGCAGTGACCTTTTGGAGTTGGTTAATTGGATTTTTAATTATTTTTTTTATTCTTGTTATCGTGGTTAATTCTATTATGGATGTTGTTAATGCATAATACATAATAGGCAGCAACAACTCTAAAATTAATGTTGTTTTTGTTTTACCGAACTGACAAAAGTTATTATTTTTAGTATAGATTCATTATCATGGTTATGGGTAGAATAAGTTTGGATTTGTAAACAGTAATATTGCCAAACTTGCTTTAAGTAATATTTTTTATGAGATCGATGCAACAACATGATTCTTTTTTTCTTGGATTTATCATTTGGTGGAGTCACAATTCTTCAAAGTATTATTTAGTTTGAGATCGTTTTTGACATATGGTAAAATTTAAAAGAACATTATTATCAAAGTGATATTTTGGAGTTTCATAAATTCTAGAAAATTTATTTTCTTATAAGTTGGGTGACTTATCTACGTGACAAGAAGTTGATAATTTTTATCAAACTTCATTACATACATGTGAGATTAAATATTTTTGTATTTTTGTTTTTACAATCAAAAAATATTGAAAAAATAATTATATTATTGAGTTTATCGAAGAATTCAATAATATATTCGTCAATGTTAATTATCAAATCATGTTAATGTCAATAAGGTGTTTACTTTGTTAGTAAGATGACTACTATCATATTTATTTTATGTCTAAAAGCTGTTAAATAGTGATATCTTAAACATTTAGATGTAAACATAACTTTTTTTTCCATAATGACTTGAATGAAGAAATTTACATGCAACCTCCTTGTAAGCTTATTGTTCCCTTTCTCAACCACATTTGCAAATTACAAAATCCTTGTATGACTTTAAGCAAGCCAATAGACTATAAATACAAAGTTGTATCAAGTTTTAATATATTGTGGTTCCACACAATTTAAGTCCGATTATTCTCTCTTCACTAAATATACAATAAAGATTCATTACAATTTTCACCTAAGTTGATGATTTGCTTCTCAAGGGTTCAAACTTAGTAAAAATAAACATGGTTAAATAACTTTTGCACACAAAATTTGGATATGGTGATTTAAAATGATTCCTTGATATAGAAGTTGCAAGATCAAATAAGAAAATGACTCTATTTCAAAGAAAATATGTTCGTGATTTGCTATAAGAGGCATGACTCTTAGTTGTTAGGCCATGTACCACTCCAATAGAGCTTACTTTCAAACTTTCCAAGAATGAACTTCTCTCTAAAATGCTACCACTTACATAAGGCTCATTAGAAGAAGATTGATGGTGATCATGTATTGAGACTAGAAGGTTTGTTTTAATCTTTTCTTCTTCTTGAAAAACCTTAGTATCTCATAAAAATGTAGAAATTAATCTATAATAACAAGGTCATTAGCTAAAGTTAAGTCTAGAACTATAACTTGTTTTATGTGGTTTCTGCATATTGAACTTTCTACTATAATTCATGTTATTCTTTATTATGACAATAAATTTATTGTACATATCTCTTCTGATATATTTCATAAGAGAATTAAAGACACTGAAGCGAATTATCATATGCTTTAGTTTATGAAGACATCATCACAAAACTTTTTATTAGTGGACCATTCTTTTTTTTTCTATTCAACAAATGTTTCACATATGCGTTTGAGAAGGAGAATGTTAGAGTTTATAAATTATGTTGTTAACAAAATTAGTTTCTGTTTTTTTTTTCTTGTATAACAATTTATACTCTGTTCTTCTATTTTCTTTTTCAACTCTTTGTATCACTCTTCTCCTTTTACCCATTTCACATTTAGCATTTACACTCTGATTTAATCACATAGGATATTATAAATTTGTAACTTTTATAATAAATATGTTGAAAATTATACCATTCAAGATGTATGATTGAATACCAGGATACAATTGTTTTATAATCTCAATACATAATACTACATTACTTTTACATAAATAAATATATGACACAACAGGATTTTAACTAAATTCATGTTGTTTTTAATTAAATGGACCTAAATTATTCTAGAGAATGTACATCTAACATGTGTGATTTGGAAGGTTTGTTGACTTTGTTTACATTTTTTAAGGCCCACTAAACTCTCCTTTATCTGTAGACTAAACTCATATTTAAAAAGACATCCTTGTTCATTCAATAAAGTGACACTGAAGTACTGAAGTCCTCTATATTTAAAGAGACAGTCATGTAGGGTTAACGAATAAATCGTAAAATCGCATGTCAATAATGTGAACATACTCCGAATTATAAGGACACAAATTGGGTCCAGTGACGCATTTCTAGTATCATCAGCTTGAAAAAGAATGCGATTTGGAAGATTCTCTTCTGTAGCACTTTTCTCTTCACACCTTCCAACTACTTTTTTTTTTACAAGAATATCCTTTCACAAAAATAGTTTCTAGAAGGTATTTTCAAGAAATTTTTGAGGTCTAAATTTTTTTTAAAATATATTTCCGAACTAATTTTTAAAATGTAGAGGGAGTTTAAAGAAGAAAAGTATATGGTGCACAAAGAGAGACATGATTTTAGATAAAATAATTATGTCTAAAAATGTGTCATTGTAGCCGCATATATGAATGTTATTTATGTATCTCTTTCCGTCATATATTGCATAAAGAAAGAAGTGATAGTGAGAAATAAGCTCTTTCCGTTATTTTAACAAAAGGATGAAGTGCAGGGGAAAAAGGTGCGGAAATAACTTTAGCCATTGTAAGATTAACAAACAAAAAGCCAATAGCAATTGCTAATCACTGGTGCTAAAGATTACACTTTGTTGAAATTATACTGATATAACTAAAGTTTGATAAAACCACATTCCCTCCATGTAACCTTTCACACAGCTACAGAATGCATAGTACAATGTAATTCTTTAAATTAAAAGTGTGGAACGAAAATTTAATATTGGGAATGGTAAACATAATTTCCCAACTTTTTACCAAGTCATTAACAGAACCTAAATGAGTGAAATCTCATTCCATCTATTCACCAAGCTATTTCAGTGAAACTGTCTTTGTTTTGGGTTTACAAAAGCGAATCAATTTGTATTTAAAAAATAAAACACTCTATATAAGCGAGTAAAGTGCACAGTAACTGAACCACCCCTAGAACCAGCCATTTCAGAGTATTTTCAGAAAGTATGGATATACTCAGGATTTCCGAGCCAATAATTCACAGGTTACTACATCGTCCATGGATGAAGCAGACTTCCCAGCACCTATGACAGGAACTATGTTGAAGATTGGCTCCTCACCATTTTTAAATCTCTTGTGACTCATTTCCGAGAGTTCAAAAAGTGCATTGTAGAACATAGGTTGTAATAGCTGCACCGACATTTGAAGGCTTTCCGGGATGTAGAACCTCAAACTCTGCATAAGATGAAACGAGAATTTGAGAAGTGCAGAGATTGACCAAGCTCACAAAAGAACACAAAGAGGGTGTGGAATAAAGTGGATAGCTGGCCTTTTTTTATTTTTCTCTTCAGATAATTTTAGTTTCTGGTAACCTTTTCTTATATCACACTAGGCTCCACTGTCCCTTAATTCCAAGAGGGGACAGACCCCAAAAAGCGTAGATACCTTTTTAAGCACAAATGAACATGATGGGCAAGGAGATGCATAAAATATCTAGATTTAGAAAGAGTGCAAATTAAAGAAAGCAAGGTACTTAAAATTTTGTCCTTCATCTCCCTCGCCAAAAAATTAAAACCCAGACAAACGAAGAATAAAATTGATCCTGTATAATATTTTAAGAAATATACTAACCATTATATCTTCCCAGGCAAAGTCATTATCCGTCATAACTTTGTCAAGAAGATAAACGCAGAACTTTGATATCTTCTCCATATATTCCTTAGGAAGAGAACATTGACCATTATTCACATTATCAGCAGGCTGCGAGTCAAAACATATCTTTCTGGCTAGCTCACTTGTAATATACAGTATAATGGCACATATCTTTCCAGAAACCACACATTTCTGAATGCAAGAATCATGCCAATTTTCTGGCTTGAAACCCCAATAATGTGATGGTGTCTCTGATCTAGATCTTTCCGTTATGGCCTCAGGTACTGTATCTGTTCCATCGTCAACATAAAGAATAGGCTTTGCTTCTACAAGCGCTCTGGAAAGTACAAATTGCAGATGCCCATGGACATAAATATTGTGAGGATTTATAATATACTAACATTAATAATAATAATTAAAAAGAAACAAGGATTCAGTAAAATCCCTTCTAAATTCCAAAATCACAAAAGATGGAAGATGAAAGATAATCCAAATGAAAGATAAGACAATGTTCCATGTTCAAAGGAACCAAGACTCTACCATTCTGTGCAAAAGTGTTGTGGTTATCTAGAAAACAATAAGTTACCCAAGGAGCGTATCATTTCTTATAAAGAAGACTTTAAATTTAACTCAAACTCACAAAACTAGCTTTGTAAAGTGAGATTTGCATTCACTTATATACTATAATATGGATCTCTAACACATCCCCACACACTCAGAAATGGACATCTTGAGTGAGCATAAAATTAGATATTAGTGAGTGGTATGATAGTGATCCAATAATAGGTTACATAATAGACCCAACAAACTTTATTAAGATAGAATTTGGTACCACCTTAGAAACTAAACTTTAAGCCTATTTTAATATTATAAAACCAGTTTGTAAGGTGAAGTTTGCATTCATTTATATACTATAAATCTTATCTCTAATAGATGTGAAATATCCAACATCCTTAAAACAATGAAACCTGGTATAAACAAACATCATGAGAGAACTTTTTTTACAAAAAAGGAAAAAGAATACCAATTTGTAGGTTCTAAATATATAAATGGTTGTCCTGCTCTAGTTGCAGATCCATGAAAGCGAAAAGGTTTATTGTTTAAAGAAGCACAGTTAAGAAAAATATCAGTTATGGTATACCCTACAGTACCTTTTAGGTAGATCAGGAACAAGCACATAAAGGAACAAGGGATCCAACCCTTTGTAGGTGTCCACTTCCTGCAGATGGGAGATCTTCATCTGCCTAAGGATTATTTCTTGTTTCTCCTGAATATTGAGTCTCTCTGATGATGAAATACGTTTAGAACAATAAATAACAAAAACAATTGCAGATGTCGATATTGAACAATTATAGCATTTCGCCACTGCTTCACTGTTTTTTAGTGCTTGTTCCAGTTCAACACCAGGGCCTCCCTGGCAAAGATTCATTGTAGGAGGATCAAGCCCTAATTGACCAGCCATGTAAAGCATACCCTCATGCAAGGTTGCCTGCAAGCAAAAACATTAGGAAGAACAGGAGTCACTAGATAACATTTGAAATGTGATAATGGTATAATGTGCAAAATTAGATGTTAAATATATGAAGGACCCTATACGAAGTAAGAAAACTAGAAGAACTAACATCATTTAATTAGATGATTACCATGTAGCCGATCCCTTTTTAATAAGGGTACCCAGAAAGGAATCCCAACTCTCAAGTCAAGACACAATGAATGAACTAGAAATTAAGTTCAAGCAACTAAAGTATCAACCTCATTTTGGATCAGTTAATTTTGCGCTCAAAACAGCTTTACAGTTATTAATCAGAGACTACAGCTAAAAAACAAAGTTATTGGTCCAAATATTTAGGTATCAAGTAAAACTAGTTAAAGAAAATCAAGATAAAGCTATTTTTAACTTAGGAAACTATAAGAACAAGCTTATAGAAATAAGACAAAAGATCTGCAAATTGTTATTTATATATATAAAAGAATAAATGCATTTCACACTTAAATCTTTTTCTATACTCTTAATCTTTCCAATTAAAAATTAACTCCCTTAAGAGGCCCAAATAACTTGGTATGCAAACAGCATGATACTCTTGGTCCAATAGCAGAATGTTTGACATTAATTTCAACAAAACTAATTGCCCAATTAATTCTCTAAAGAGAGAAGAGCACTAAAATTGCAAAGAATAATATGTTCCTGTTTGAATTTTGTCATTAAATATACACTAAAATCACTTTAATCTATAATAAGCAGCATTCAGCTTCAAATTCAACTGCTTTCAGTTGTCACATCTCAGGTCAACTTCCATAAACAGGATACAGATAACGTGCAAACTACTTGTTCTGATGATAAATAATTGGCTGCTGCTGAAATCAATGGGGTTTACCTGGCTGTATGGCCCAATGCAACTAGGTGCCCAACAGGAAATACTCTGCACATGCAAAACCTTTTTATTTTTATTGTTTGATACCAGAACTTCTATGTATGCACTGCTGAAACCTGATTCTATAAGAGGCATTTCAACAGTACTACGAGACGGGACGCCAAATGGACATTTATCCTGTCTTATACACTTTACATACGTCTCATTTGCCTCAGAGAACTTATTCATGTCATCGATGTAAAGGTGAATATAGAGGACATTCTCCCATCCAAAACCAAGGCCCAATAACTGTGATTCAATTTTCCCCAAGACAATCCTCAAGTCTTCCTGCAAACCTGCACTAAGGAAATAAGACAAAGTTTCACCAAAGTGCAAAATATTGTGAAAGAGGTGAAACAAAACAGAAAAAGTAAAGAACAATTATGACCATTGCATGAATCTTGCAACCAGAAACTTAAAGAGAATGTGCCCTTGTTATTTGCTCTTGAGATGTTAAATTTATGTTCTATGCCATCCATTGCGTCAGCTCTATCATCCACAGGCTTGTACGTGGCCTCACATCCTTCTAAACTGTCGTGTACTTCATAAACAGATCCCAGTTTCTGTGTACAAATCTCATGTATGTTGTCTTGTGATTTTAAATACTGAACATCAGCTTTATTTTCCAAATGAAATGCCAAGGGATGAAGGATTCCAACAGGAGCTATGGCATCTGAAGAGTGCATCACAACTTGATGTTCATCGAGCACAATACAAGCATTCTGAAAAATGTAATGAATATGGATAAAAGAAGAAAACGGAAGAACAATATTGATAATAAATTGAGACCAGTATTTGGTAGAACCATAAAACTGACAACAAATGAATGATGGAAAATTGAATTTACAATATAGAATTCTCCAGATCAATATTTGGTAGAACCACAAAACTGAAACCAAAATGTATGAGTGCAAATTGAGACCAGTTTTATGGGTTACAACTAAAGATCAAATGAACAATGGCCAATTCAAGAGTTGGTGTGCAAATTAAAGCGTGAAACCAAATAAAGAAGTGATAAACCTCAAAAGGTGGTCGTATGAACTTACAGAGAAGAGAGGACAATCAAGAGTTAATGTTTCATATTCCCCTCCTTCACCACAAACATTAATTCCATATAATCTGCAAAAAGGAGTTATAATAAAGGATAGGGTGAAATAAATATGACAAGACCGTAGAGTCATTTACTCTAGAAACTTTAAAGAATTTACACAGATAATACACAAAGAAAAAGGAGGGAGAATAACTTGTGACATACTCTTTCAATTTATGTAAATAAGCATTTAAGAAGGCTAATTCTTTACCCAAGTGCTTTGCAGGATCCAAACCCATGGCAGCTACCTTCAAACATAGATGGAGCATTAAATTCAAAACTATCAATTATTCAAGTACATTACAAAAAGAAGTCTAACATATTTATTGGGTAGAAGAAAATGGTATCAGATGTAAAACTTTTAATTTTTGGCAACATATAACTCACCTCAATATATTCAAACAAACCTCATTTTTTTTAAGAGTACATGAAATCATTACATTATCATTAATACCATCAATTGATATCAGAATGACAAGATGCTCAATATTATCAAAGCACAATTTGATCACTCTGCACAAATGGTAAGTAAGAAACACACAGGAGTAAGAACAAAGGAATTCCCTCCCATTTTACAAATGAAAAAGAAAAACCACAAAAAGCAATAAGCGTTAGAAACAAAATTAAACAAGTTATACCTTCACGGTTACAGCTACAATTCCATTTGTAATCTGGTCAAGACCAACTTGGAGTAAGAATTATATGAACAATAGAGAAAATTAAAATCCTACTACACAATTGCATACGTGTATGCTATCAATTATGGTGAACAATAGTCCAAAACACTGTTTACCATTTCCTGGAGAAGCAATGACTGATCTTGTTTCCATAAGTATGCCAAAGAAACAAGGCCTAACCTTGAACAAACACTTTCCACCCGCAATCTCTGATAGTCAGATGCAATGGCTCCAGAAGACACTGCAGTAACAGAGGGTATCTTCCTTTTCACTTCACGTAACAAAATGAACAGGTCTTCGACTTCATCACCTTGAGTTGCTTTGTAACCAAGCTCCTGATGCCTATTAAGAAATTATCGCATAAAGGTTTAAACCAAACATTATATAAGTTAAGATGTTTAACAACGTTATAGGTCATAGCTTAAAAGGTGAACCAACAAATAGTCATTAGAAAACCTAACTGGTGAGGAGACTAATCGAGACAGAAAAGGGCCAGAGAATGGGGAACTATTCTAGCAGACAATTAAGAACCTACTGGGTAGAAAAGCTAGTTTGAATGCTCATAACATACAATGATATAATTATTCTAAAAATATATAGGATAGGATACATTTAAGATACATATATAGATATGTATATAAATTCATAAAAATAATAAATATATAATTATTCTGCAAATCCAAACTAAAAAAAATTAGACCTTTATATTATAATCTGTTGTCATCATAAACTACTACTTATTGCCTATGAATAGGAATAATACGATCAATCTCACTGCTTTCTTGAAATCATCAAGTTCCACTTTTAGTTCACCAAGGAAAAATGTTTTTTATTTTGCTCAGTGTCATGTTCTTGTGCTAAATTTCATAACTTTTTTAAAGGCCTGGAGTACTTCACCTATACATATCAGGGAAGTATTCAAATATCTAAGAATATTGGTATTGGATATAAATACGTGAAACAAATGAAAGTATCAGTGCCTCATTGTCGTCAACAATGCATTAAGGTGCTAGAGTAGCCTCGGGCCATTAATCCAAACTTGTAGCAGAGCATTTGTGGCAGCTATCCAGGAAACCACAGTCATCTCAGCGAGTATGGTGGATAGAGGGAAATCCCCTCTTTACCACTGTGCTTGTGTGATGCTGAACCGTTTTTTGGGGGGATTTTTTCAGATTTCAGTCTATATTTGAAGCATTGGGTTCATCAAAGCTCTCTTTCTCGGAGGCTTAACAGTTTTTTGATTCCATGACTTCTGTTATTATTTACTTATGTACGTTTAGCTTCAAATTATGACTTTCAGTTATTAATTATGATTATGTTTCTCCTTTTGGGTACTTCCTAGTTTTGAGCATCTATGTATTTATAGTTCAAATTACTCAGTATTTATCTCGAAACTTCCAAATAGCACCATGCCTAGTACTTGTATCACGCTGTAAAAGATTTGGGGTCAGCAATTCCCCGCAGCTATTTGGCATTGATAACTATGGAATGTCAATAGGAGTTTAATTACCTTTAATTAACTAACCTAACCTAACCTACTGATTTCCCTTAAAATAATTGGCTTATCAAAAGATTTATGATTAGAAGGCTTGCCTTGAGGAGCCTTGTATTCGCCTCCTGAACAATGGCAATCCCATGCATTCAGCATACTTGACAATAATTTGATGTCCAACCTGTGGAAAACATTGAGCAGTCCATTTTCATTTTGTACATTGATGGAAAAAACACTTTCCAGTAAATAATTAAATATAAGCAGAGGTCTAAGATGGTGATTCCCTAACAATTAGGTTCATTACTTCACATTTTTTTAAAAAGAAAAAAATCATATTTTGCCAAAATGAGAAGAAATAACAAAAAATTATGAGGAAAGTAATTCCGCTCCAAACAACAGCTTCAATTCCAAAGTGCCAAATGAAATTTAAATTCCTAATGTTACAATGAAAAATACTAAAAATTTCTAATCTCATGCATCATGCTTAGTTTAAGAAAACACTGATGTAAAAGCAATGCTAATACTTTCTGTTATTTCATTGTTTCATCAGTTACAAAACGCATGTAAAAAAAAAAAAAAACGTTTTCTTTTCAAATTTCACCCAAAATAAAAATTACAAGAAAGTTAAAAAAACTGAGCAATGGAAATAACAAAACGGGAAAATGGAAAGGAAGCATACAGTTTGGTACATGTAACTATCGAGCTCGTCCACAGAATCATCAAGCGGCATCAAATTGGCCAATGCAACAATCTATTGCAACACCAATTAGAATTGATAAATAAATTAAATAGGATAAAAATGACAAATGATTTCAGGAAAATAGAAAAGGAAAACCTCGTGGCCATATTCAATAGCCTTCATCATGGCATAGCAACTGTCTTTGCCGCCGCTAACGAGCGCCACCACCTTCATCGTCGCCGTCGCCGCTTACACCACTGAATAGTGTGTCGTTTTAGGGCTCTACTGAACGAACAGAGAAGCAGTAAAACGCTGCGTTTGGCTTTTTCTACTTCCTCATATTGGTGAGTTTATTTAAACTTAGAAATAAATTACTTAAAAAAATGACTATTAATAAATAGTTCTTGTGAAAATTACCTAAATTTAATTATAGTTATAACTAGTATTTTTTAATTAAAAGTGTCTTTTCGTCTTTTTGAAAACAGCTTTCGCGTCAATTTATTTTCCAAATAATCTATCAAAATAAGTTATTTATAGTTTATTTTTGGTTTATGCTTTTTTTAAATTAAATACGTATTAAATAGTTTTTCTATTAAAGAGTTTTTTCTTAAAAGAAAAACTTAAAATAAGTCCAAGCTATTGTAGTCTCTCGATCTGAGTCTTTCCGTTTTTTTTTCTTTAAATACTATATGAGCCTATTTTCTAAATATTCTTTCTCTTAAAAAAGAAAATACATAAATAATTAATCCTTTGAAAGTAGTAGTTTATATGTTTTATTAAAATAATTTTTTTCAAATAGAATTGAGAATATTTATTGTTACTTTAGAAGATGTCATAAAAAAATAGTTTGCAATAAACTAAAGTTGTCTCACGGACCTAAGTTTACTAAAATTAGGAAGTCTTGTTGTAACAATTTTTTAATGGGCTTTCATTTTATGTTTAAAAAATATTGGATACTAAAAAATACAAATTTCAAAGAAATTAAATAAAGAGAATGTTCCATAATATCAATGATTAGTAAAAGACATGTCATTTTACTAATTAATCATTCTATGTATTAGTTTCGTTATGGATGTGAAAATTAAGAACTGACGAGGGTGGAGTGAGTGGCTGCAGGTTCCCCTACGCGTTTTTTAAAGAAAACATTTATGGTGGCTTTTGTTTTTATTTTTAAGTAAAATTCCATATTTATCTCTCCTTTTCTTGAAATTTAATTGATATAAAATTTGTATTTTATTTGTGTTAAATAATATGTACATTTTTTCTACTTAGATATTCGTTAAATAGTTTTTTGCAATAAGTAAAAATTATAATAAAAATATAATATTATTAAAAATTTGATGTCGAAAGAATATATTTTTTCTTTTCAATATTGTCTATTTGCATAAATTTTAAATAAAGTATTAAATAAAATAATAAATTTGTAGTAATCTCAAATGATAATTATATATATATATATATATATATATATATATATATATATATATATATATATATATATATATATATATATTTATTTTCTTTATATTTTTTTTTTTTTTTATTTAT